>QFCE01001117.1_pt1 | contig 141626 bp, 135 predicted proteins | sample 5346091 | NCBI WGS metagenome assembly QFCE01 (sample SAMN09062252, study PRJNA434731) | Human gut metagenome, whole genome shotgun sequencing project. | isolation source: stool timepoint A chromium assembly | host: Homo sapiens | collected 2015
ACCAAAATTTATAGAACCGGGAAAATCAGCCTCAGACGCCATTTCTGAGCGAATGAGCGTCAAATCTGCTTGAAATGAAGGAAAACCGGATGGGAATGGGAAAACGGCGGAAATAAGAAAAGAAACGCTTTTCATCGAATTCCGGGGGTTGTAAAGTTGAGTCAATCCCCTATAATGAGAATGAAAGACTGACCTGGTCAGTCAGGAGGCTCTTTGATGAACGAGAAGTTCTATGAATTACCAGCCGCGAAGCAGCAGCGGATCATCAACGCCGGACTGGAAGTCTTCGGGGCGCACGATTATCCGCAAGCCTCGACGGATGACATCACAGCCAAAGCTGGAATCTCCAAGGGGCTGCTTTTCTATTATTTTAAAAACAAAAAAGAGTTCTATCTGTTCCTGTTTGACTACTGTTGTGAATTCTTTCATTCACGGGTAGTTACCGACGATTTCATTCAGATTACCGATTTTTTCGAACTGATGGAATATGCCGCCCGAGTCAAATATTCGATTATCCTGCAATATCCTTATTTAATGAATTTTGTGATGAAAGCTTATTATTCCCGTCGGGAGGAAGTCAGCGAGGCGATGAAAGACCGGATTACCGCTACGTTAGCCGAGGTGTATTCCGTTTATTTTAAAAACATTCATTTTTCCCGGTTTAAGGACGATGTCGATCCCCGGCAGCTGCTGCAAATGCTGACGTGGATGGCGGAAGGTTATATCCAGGATAAGCTGAGACAATCCGAAACGTTGGAAATTGACGAATTAATGCGGGATTTCCATGATTGGCAAACGATGTTCCGTAAAATCGCCTATAAGGAGGAAATAAATGAAAACCATTCTCAAAGTTAAAAATATGACCAAGAATTACGGTCAGCAGCGCGGCGTGTTCGATCTGAGCTTCAATGTGGAAAGCGGAGAGGTCATGGGTTTTCTCGGCCCGAACGGGGCTGGAAAAACAACGACAATCCGGACACTCATGGGATTTATTCAACCCGATCATGGACGTGTCAGCATTAAGGGACACGATTGTTTCCGCAATGCCGCCCAGATTCAGAAGGACGTCGGGTATCTGCCTGGAGAGATCGCGTTCATGGACGATATGGACGGAATGGAGTTTATCAAATTCATCGCCGCGATGAAAAAGATGCCAAACATAACAAAAGCCAGGGAACTGCTGGACTATTTCGAGTTGGACCCCAAAGGACGGATCAAGAAAATGTCCAAGGGCATGAAGCAGAAGATCGGCTTAGTCTGCGCGCTGATGAACGAACCGGAAATTCTGATCCTGGATGAGCCGACCAGCGGCCTCGACCCGCTGATGCAGAAAAAATTCGTGGATAAAATCAAAGAAGAAAAACAAAAAGGAACAACGATTCTGATGTCGTCTCACTTGTTCGAAGAAGTGGAACAAACCTGCGACCGCGTCGTTATTATTAAGGAAGGCCGCCAGATCGCAGTGGAAAAGATGAAGGACCTGAATCAAAACCATCAGCGCACGGTGATCTTGAAGTTCCGCTATCCAGCGGAGGCCGCTGATTTTGCCGCGCGGGTAAAGAATGCCGCACTGCATGAGAATCAGGTTACGCTGCAAACCTCCGGCGCTATGGATCCGATTTTAAAACTGGCTGCCCGCTATGAAGTCGTTGATCTGGAAACACGCCGTCAAACGTTGGAGGAATTATTTCTGCACTATTATGGGAAGGAGCATACCGCATGAGTCTGCCGTTACTGCGCCGCGAACTGCGCGCCAACTATAAAATGATTTTGTTATTTCTGGCGGTGATCACGCTGTACAGCACGGTGATTATCGCAATGTATGATCCCAAGCTGGGCGCCAGCCTGGATCTGATGGCGGAAAGCATGCCGGAACTGTTCGCTGCGTTCGGGATGACCAACGCGGGGGCAACGATGCTGGATTTCATTGCCAATTATTTGTATGGCTTCATCCTGATCGCAATCCCCATGCTGTGTCTGGTGTTGATCGCAGTTCGGCTGGTTGCGCGCTATGTTGATCAAGGTTCAATGGCCTATCTGCTGGCAACGCCCAATACTCGCGGCGTAATCGTTATAACCCAGATATTTTTCATTCTGCTTTGCACGCTTTTGCTGGTCGGATATGCCACGGTGTTAGGACTGGCAGCCAGCAGTCTGTTATTTCCTGGAGAACTGGATGTGGTTAATTATCTGCGGATGAACATCGGATTGCTGGGACTGCATCTGTTCTTAGGTGGATTGTGCTTCTTCTTTTCCTGCGTGTTTTCAGAACAGAAAAAAGCTTACGGCTGTGCTGGCGGCTGCCTGATCGCATTTCTGTTAATTCAGATGCTTTCTCAAACGTCAGATCAGCTCGACAAATTAAAATTCTTAACGCCGCTGACTCTGTTTCAGGCCAAAGAATTGGCTGCTGGAAGCAATGAAGCCTTACTTCTGGCGGGAATCCTGGCCGTTCTGGGACTTATGTTCTATATAGCCGCCATCGGGATATTCCGTCGGCGTGATTTATCACTGTGATTCAGTCTTCAGGCTGATTCACTTTTTTTATGGAAAATTGAATTGAGGAAGAGGCGGGAAAGATTCTCTATTTTCTGCCGAGAAAGGAAAAAGAAAAAATCTGAAGCAGGAAATGGAACAGGAAAAAAGCGGATAGCTCTACTTCCATGAAAAAAAGAAAAGAAATAAAGGGAGAAGGGGATACAAAGCGAGAAGGGGTAAATTTATACTGAACAGTCAATAGGAAATGAAATGTCTTACTTTCTTGCACTATGATGCATCGCGTCTATCGTCAATCAGTTTAAGGCGTGAGTGGAAAACGATAAATTCCCAGCTAAAAAAACAGGGCTCATTTTATTTTATCAGGACAGAGATAAGGATACAGAAGAGATAAAGAATTTTCTTATAGGTAAAAAAGCCTTTTGTTAAGGGAGAAAATGAAAGAATGGTCAATAGTAAAAGTAAATGCAGGTAAAGAAGAAAATGTGTATCGGGGCAGAGCAAAAGGAGAAACAGAGTAAAAGGAAACAAAAAAAGAGCCAGATAATGAGGGAAAAGTGTTAAAATATCCGTAGAAACCAGATAAAAAAGGGTACAAGAAAAGATATTTAGCGAAATGCAATTTATTTCGTTGAGTAAATGCAGGTGCTAAATTCGTTCTTAGGCTGGCTTGTCAATGGATCTCCCTGTGTCTATTCTTTATTTGTTGAACAAACCCCGGAGGGAAAGGCAAACGTTTTCAGGAGCGATGGAAACAAGCCCTAATTTATCGAGCGTTTCGTTCCCGAAGAGAAGACTGAATAACTCAAGAGGCGAGTGATCATTCAGTCTTTTTCTTTTATAAGAATTGATATGGCTTGAAATGAGGTTCAATTCATCTTGTGTTAACTGATCGAAAGATGATCCTTTAGGATAGAATCTGCGCAACATTTCATGGTTATTCTCGCAAGTCCCTTTTTGATAGGAAGCAGCGGGATCACAGTAGAATAAACGAGACCTGGATTGATGGAAGGCATCGTTTTCAATCGCCGTCGGATTGGAGAATTCGGAGCCATTATCCGTCAGGATGACTTCAAATATTTTCTTGAATAACTCAGGACCGAATCGTTGTTCATAAAGTTGATCCATCTGTTGAATTGTAGCTTGAGAGGTATGGTGGTCGGCCAGGAAGTATAATTGAAGATTACAGGACTTGAAGAGAAACGTGAGAATCACCTTACCGCCTTTAACCCCTTCAACAGTATCCATCTCTACAACGGAGACATCCGGATGAGCTTGAACGAAGTCCAGGTAGTCTGCATAAGTTCGGTGAATCCGACATTGACTATCGACCTTGTGTTCTTTCCGCCCTGATTTTCTAGGCTTTAAGCGGCACTTTCGAGGCAAATCTAAATTTTTGATACCAGGAAGCAGGTTGGCGTCAATGAGATTATAAATGGTTTTCTCATGACAAGGGAGAATATCAGCTTTAACCAGACAAGCATGATGTACGGATTGTTTATTCTCTTTAATAAGCGGAGTAAGCTCCCGCTGAATCAAAGCCAATTCAGCTTCGGTTAAATTAAATCCAGAACGGGTTTCAACGAGCCTCTGCCGATATTCCTGGTGGGCTTCTGCTGCCTTATAATCACGTTGTTCCAGGGAGCAGCGCTGACGCTGCCGACAGCCATTACAAACATAAGGAGGACGAGAGAGAGAAGGGCAGCACTCTTTTTCATAATCATGACAAACCCGGAAACAATGACCACAAAAACGACAATTCCCCTTTTGAAAGCGGCACTGAGGCTGACAGACAAATTTGAGCCGGCATTCAAAGCGATGGAGGCAATCGTTCATCATGCGAGACTGAGGGTAAGAAGAACGATCGCGAATCAGCAGATGATTTCGAATCTCGCGGGAGAGAGTGGTAGGCTCTTGGAAATCAAACGAGCAATCGTGTTGAAAGAAGAACCCTGATTCAATTCGGATTGAATCGTAATCCGATCTTGCAAAGTTAAGTGACTCATAATGGGGGACTCCTATCTGTACAGGGAGATACAAGATGACTATAACTCATTTGCACGAGTAAATGCAGTCCGCGTCTTTGCAAAAGTAAATGCAATTTCTTTTTGTCTTAAGGCTGCGTTTACTTTTTCAATTCACTTGGAATTAAAAAAATTTGAAAAAACGAAAAAAAGTGCTTGCATACCCTTAAGGCTTATGATATTATAATTAAGCAAACGCCTAAATAGCTCAGTCGGTAGAGCAAACGGCTGTTAACCGTTAGGTCACAGGTTCGAGCCCTGTTTTAGGCGCCATTTTTTTTGGCTCGTTGGTGAAGTGGCTTAACACAGCGCCCTTTCACGGCGTCATTCACGAGTTCGAATCTCGTACGAGTCACCATTAAAAATGAAAAGTCCGCAAGGGCTTTTTTTGTTTTTGGTCAAAACAAAAAATAAAAAACACGATGCTTTGTTTAAGTCGGATAAGCGGTGGAATCTGTGAATAAAGGAATCGTCGGCCAGAAGGGAAACGGTCTCTTTTGTCCAAGTTAACGCAATGATTCCTGTCGCTGACGTTTTCAAATTACCTGTGCATAAAAATTTGTAAAAAAAAGAAAAAAGGCTTGCATTTCTTAGAGTGCTGGAATATAATATCAAAGCACGGCAAGAGAAAGCGCCTGAAAATTGGGAAGCTTTCAACAAAACATTGCATTCCGCCGTCAGGTGTGATAAGATGATTTTGCTAAAATCTTGCTGTTGATATATATGTCTTCTTAGCTCAGTTGGTAGAGCAACTGACTCTTAATCAGTGGGTCTAGGGTTCGAGTCCCTAAGAGGACACCATTTGCTTACGAACAGGTCGAATACTTAAGGTATCCGGCCTTTTTTCTATTGAATCAGACATGGATAAATCAGTCAGTAATAGTTAAAGCTGACTGAAAAGTTCAAAGAATACGGACAGGGAAGACATTGATTATGATGAAAATCACGGGCTGCGGAAAGAATGATTTTTCATAGACATAATCATTGCGTATAATTAAGAAAAAAGACTTAATATGAGAGAAGGGGAGGAAAGAAGGAATGAACACACCGGAATTGGAGACAGAACGTCTGCGGCTAAGGAAATTCACAGAACAGGATATTTCCGCAATCTATGCCATTTTCAGCGACAAAGAAGTCAATACATACCTGCCGTGGTATCCGCTGACCAGCGTTGCTGAAGCGAAGACTTTCTACGAGGAGAACTTTGTTTCGGTTTATGCAAAGTCGCAGGGCTACGCCTATGCGATTTGTCTGAAAAGCGACGGAATTCCGATTGGTTATATCCATGTAAGCCCGGGCGAGAGCCATGATCTGGGATATGGTTTACGCCGCGAATTCTGGCATTGCGGAATTGCTGCAGAAGCAGCCCGGGCGGTGATTCATCAGGTGAAAGAAGACGGTTTTCCCTACGTCACGGCCACGCATGACGTAAATAATCCGCGCAGCGGCCATGTCATGCAGGCAGTTGGGATGCGTTATCAATATTCTTATGAAGAAATGTGGCAGCCAAAGAACTTCCTGGTTACATTCAGAATGTATCAGCTCAATTTAGATGGAAACGATGGCCGGGTATACCGTAAATATTGGGACAGCTATGACAACCACTTTGTTGAAACTTTGTAATACTTCCGTTATTTATTCAATCTTCGTAAACAGGAATTGACGGGAATGAAGGAATATAGTATATTCTAATTAGAACATATCTATATAGATGTAATTCGGAAAGGAAGGGTTCGGGGGAAAAGCAGCCATTCATCTAGTTGGACCCCAGGTAAAAGATGAAACTGTTAATCTCAGATTTAGACGGAACGTTGTACCCACGAAAAGAATCTCCCAATCCCAACCAGCTTCAAGACAACCTGAACGCGGTCAGACGCTGGGTGGAACATGGCAATAAATTTGCAGTTGCGACAGCCCGGGGGCTGCATCATTATCCGGTCATTGCGGAGAAATTGGGCTTTGATTTTAATTTCATCGGCGGCAATGGCGCGGCGGTACGGCTGGAAACCGGCGAGACGATAATCAAGCAGCTGCCCTGCAGCGTGTACCTTGATCTGTGCCGCTATGTCCTTGAGAATGATCTGAATATCAGTGTTGCGACCGGCTATCATGACTGCTGGCTGTGGTCAGGCAACGACCGTTACCCGCGCGGAGTTCCGGCCTATGATTCCCTGTGGGATTCGATTGTGGTCGCGAAGCTGGATGAAATCAATCCAGAGGACGGCGTTGAACGAATTCAGATCTTTGTACCGCCGCATCAGCGCGACGCGTTCAAAGAGACGCTGAGCCGGCGGAATTATCCAGGGATCATAACGACTAGCGACTGCGATATGATCGACATCGGTCCGCTGAACAGTTCAAAAGGTATCTCCATTATGGAACTATGCGCAAAGTTTGGAGTGGACCGCGATCAGTTGATCGTCGTCGGCGATTCTGAAAACGATATTCCGATGTTTCAAACGACCCGGCACAGCTATTGCATCGACATGGCCGAGCCGCAGGTCATAGCCAGCGCAGCGCACAGCGCCGCTTCGGTTCAGGCGGTTATTGAACAATGGCTGGATAGAGAATCGGCGTGAGGATATGCTGATTATCCCTGTTTTGGAGTTGTAGAAAACATCGCATGCGGGTTGAGGACAAGACCGCTGAGAGGAGAAAAAACATGAGGGAATGGGAGGCCCTGTTTCATTTCAAAAAACCGGATCCGGCGCGGCTGCTTGCCTTCGGGTTCCGCGAGTCCGGTAATCAGTTTTTATGGGAAACGCCGATCAACGAAGGTCAGTTCCTGCTTCGCGTCGTTGTGGATAAGGGACAGCCTGACTATTCATTGACAGATCCGGCTACCGGAGAAGAATATACGCTGATTAAATCTGAAGCCGCGCAGGGTCATTTCGTAACGGCGCTGCGCGAATTGTGCCGGCAGGAACTTGCCCGTATCGCCGCCGCCTGCTTTATCACCGACACGTTTCAGGCGGAACAAGCCCGGCGGATCGTCGGCTATCTCCGCGAACGTTATGATGTGCAGCCGGAATACCTTTGGGAAGCTTCGCCCCATTCCGCAGCTTTGCGCCATAAGAAAACCTTGAAATGGTTTGGCGTGCTGATGACGATTGAAAGCCGCAAGCTGGATCCGCAGCGCGAGGGATGGATCGAAATTCTTGTCGTAAAAGCACAGCCGGATGTGATTGCGGAAGAAGTCGGTAAGCCAGGCCAGTACCGGGCTTTTCACATGAATAAAAAGCACTGGATCACATTGACGCTGGACGGTGTCCTGACAGACGCCGCGATTCAGAACTGGATTGATAAAAGTTTTGCGATGACATAAGAAACCGAAAGCGTGAGCGTGTAGCCGGAGAGGGCGGGATCTTCGCCGCGAATCCGGGATCACTCAGGCTTAGACGTACCAGCTGCTTCATCCTGACCTTCACTGCCCGCAAAGGAGGACTGTTTATGACAAAGGCTTTATCTGAAATGTCGTTAGAAGAATTGTGGCATCTCTTTCCAATCGAATTGGTCCCGCCCCGTCAGGAATGGCCGCAATTCTATGCAGAGGAATCTTCATTCCTGAAAAGTCAGCTGCCTGAAAATCAGCTGATCCGCATGGAACATATCGGCAGTACGGCCATAGGAACAATTTGGGCGAAACCGATTGTGGATATTCTGGTGGAAACGACGGAAGAGGCGAATTGGGAAGAAATGCAAGCACGGCTTCTCGATGTGGGATATTTATGCATGAGCCAGTCGGAGTCGCGAATGTCCTTCAATAAAGGCTATACGCCGCAGGGCTTTGCGGAACGTGTCTTTCATCTCCATCTGCGCCGGCCGGGCGATCATGACGAGCTGTTTTTCCGGGATTACCTGATTGATCATCCAAAAGCCGCTTTGGCATATCAACGGCTGAAGCTGCGGCTGGCAAAATTGTATCGCTTTGATCGTGACGGCTACACCGCGGCTAAAACGGAAATGATTCGGGAGTATACGCAGAAAGGAAAAGCGGAAAAATACCGCGAGAATGATTTTTGAGTTCATTAAGAACAGGAGAATAGAAATGATAAGAAATCCAGAACAGACGATTGGAAAACTGGCGGATCATGTCAGCGATGTCGTTTGCAGCTTCATCGACGATCAGGGATATCCTGAAACCTGGACGCTGCCGCAAGCCTGCCGGCGTGAGGGAATTTGCCGCTTCTGGTTTGAAGTGGAAGCGGCGGCGTTTTCTTTTCCGGGAATTGATCAACGGCCAGCCAGCCTTTACTTTATGGATCAGCGGTTTTACCGCGGCGTTTGTCTGAAGGGGTGGCTGACAATCATCGGCGTTCAGGAAGACCTGTTGCCAAAAAGGACGGAAGTATCCCGGGAAAAGCGGGAACTTGAGGAATCAGGGAAGATCAGAATTCTGTTTACTGCCAAAAGCGGAAGGTATTACAGCCATTTCCAATCGTCCGACTTCATCGTTCAGTAAAGTCTGAAATCGGGAAGTAAGACGGAAAATGCTGGCGCAGGGTTCAGGACTGCGGCGTGCCGATCTTCGAAGCGCCCTTCATTGAAAGTGAAGAAATATCGGGATTTCCTGTCGATCATGTTTTTCTTCATTGTAAAAAAGGGTCAGGCTCCCCGATGTCAGACAGCGGAAATCTTGTGGAAGGAATAATGCAAAATCTTTGGCCCGCGAAGAAAAAAAGATCCGAAAGATTTCGGATCATAGAGGACGGAAGCGCCGATATTCCGTCTTTTTTTGCGTAAAGGATCTTATCGCGGCAGCGTTGCGACCGGCGCTAACAAAACCTTCCCTGTGCCGCGATACACGTTGACCAGTCCTTCGCCGGAAGCGGCAGAACCGATCAGGGACTTGCTGGAACGCTCTACGGTAAATTGCAGCGAATTGCTCCAGGCGATCGCAAAGTTGCTGTCAACCTTCAGCACGTCGTCTTTCAATGTGATTTCCACCAGTTCTTCTTTCGGGCAATCGGATTCAATGCAGAAGACGCCGGACCCGTTCAAGCTCAAATTAAACAAACCTTCGCCGCCCGCTACCGCAGAGGAGAAATTCGAGCGCATGACTGCTTTGTGCTGCAGCCGGGAGTCGCAGGCTAAGAATAAACCATCGTCAAGAACGACGGAGCCGTTCCATTCTGCGGCATCCATCAAGATTAAATGTTTGTAAGTCGGCTCCAGCACCAAGGTGCCGCTGCCGGTGTATTCCGGCTTGATCGCCGATTCGCCGGTTGCCTTGCCGCGGATCGCTTTGCCTAACAGATCGCCGACTCCTTTGACGCCGGTCGTTGCCTTCACATCGCCGACCATCCACTGCATCGCGCCGGCCTGGACGGTGATATCGGCCTGCGCCAGATCGCAAAGTACCTGCCGTTTGCGAACATTCATCTCATTGCAATAATAAGCGGTCATGGCAGAGCCGGGCGTAACGCTGAGATCGCGCAGATATTCGATGACGGTAAATGGGCCGAGCTGATCAAGCGTCCGGACGTCGTCGTTATCCTGAAAATTCTTTATCTGATACATGGGATTCCTCTTCTTTCTTTTTTCAATTATACCATGCGCGAAGTGGAGTCAGGCCGGACTTTTGTTAATTTCAGGTTAAGATTTAGGGTTTCTGGTTTGGGATCCAGAAGAGGCTGACATGGAAATTTTTGTGTGAATTAACGAATTTACGAATCAATGTCCGCATTCCCTGCTTTTTGATTTATAATGAATAGGACTGTGAAATCAGAGAGGACTAGAAAATGGCGATCAAAGCAATCATGTGCGACGTGGATGGAACGTTGCTGAACAGCCAGGGAGTCGTTTCTCCCTATACCATCGAACAAATTAAAAAAATAAAAGCGCAGGGCGTTCTGTTTGGTCTGGCGACGGGCCGGGATGTGCATAGTGTTAAAAATCAACTGGAGCGTTGGGGCATTGACGGACTCGTCGATGCGATTGTCGGTACGGGCGGCGCGGAAATCGCTGACTTTCTGTTGAATGTGGAAAAAAGCAGTTTTCCTTTGGACGGTGACGTTATCTGGCAGGTCATCCAACATTATCAGGATCTGGATGTGAACTTTGCGATTCCCTGGCAGGGGGAATTGTTTGCGCCCAAGGATGACCGGTTCATCCAGCGGCTTTCCCGGGTAGATCATATTCCCTACCATGTGGTCGATTATGATGAATTTCTGAATCAACCCCGGCCGAAGGTCATGATTGTCTGTGATCCGGAAATGATGGAAACGGTCGTTGCCCGCAGTCATACGTTTACCGTTCCGAAAACCAAATCGGCCGGCCTGATCACGGCCAGCGTTTTGTTTGAATACATGGATCCGCGGGTATCGAAAACGCAGGGCTTGAAAGAAGTCATGGCGCTGCATGGTTTCACCATGGAGGAGCTTTGCACCTTCGGCGATGCGGATAACGATTACGACATGACGATCCATGCCGGAATGGGCGTGGTCATGGCCAACGGCAGCGAGAAAACAAAAAGTGCCGCGGATTTTATCACGGCGGATCACGATCACGACGGCGTCGGGAAGTTTATCGCCCAACATCTGTTGGCAGAAAAAAACAGCTAAACACAAAAACAACGGGATTCAAATCCCGTTTATTTTTTATTGCTTTAATAGACGGAAATCTTCTTGTAAGTCTGCATAAAAGTTTATGATACCATGAGAAGATGGCTTAAAATTATGGTTTTCCGCATAGTTCCATTTATTACTTTATATCTCCGATTAAGTCAGTTTTGTAAAGTTGAGCACCATTTTAGCACCACAAATAAGGCAAGAAATAAAAACACAGGACGGTATTATCACACCCGCGAAGGCGATTCAGGATACCCTTGTTCATGCCGCTATCTATGCATTAGAGGTTCATCAGGTCTTGCCAATACAGCTTTTACAATGGATAGAGTGTGGAGGTTATACCTCAAAGGCCCATTAACCTTCGTCACATTTCTAAAAATCATTTGTTTCCGTCTATGAAAGAAAGAGAGATTTTTGCTTGTTGGAAATATCCCAAACTGGAATTCACCAGCGTTTCATATTTTTTTCAAATTTGGTCGTATATGCCTCTTTGAGTTCTTCATCACTGATTCCATAACAAAGAAGGACATCGTTGTAATACATAAGAACATCCGCCATTTCCTCAATCAGATGTCTTCGTAACGCATGATCTTCAAGTGCCTTGACGTCTCCATTTTTTTTAATAATATCTACGACCTCGCCTATTTCACCGATCATCCACAACAATTTGTGTTTTCCCGCTTCAGGGCCAATCGTTTCCCACTTATCTTTATATTTTTCCTGCAATGTCTGCTGCATGAAGAGCATATCCTTAATGCTGAAATCGCTCATAAATTGCCTCCACAAATTTTGCTTTGTCGTTTTGTATGTTTCTATTATAGCACCTACATATAGGGTTTTCTATTTGCGATTTTCAAGGATCACTTTGAAGGCAACTGCCGTGAATTCTCTGATTCCTGAAAAATCAGAGTCAAGGCCCAGACCTCGTCCTGATCGGAAAAGTGATCCGGTTTGAAAAATTGTTCCAGATTTACTGCGCCCTTATTTTCATGGGTGGAAATCTGTTGAATCAGTATGGGGAATTCCCGGCCTTTCGTCCATAACGTTTCTTCACTCAGAACCGCCGTTGATAAGACCGCTGGTTCCGGCATTGAAAAATCGGGATTTTCCACGCGCAGTTCGTCTTTCACACAGACATTATCGCATTGCATAATCAATGTATAGCCTTTCGGCAGTTCGTCGGTATATACGGCGATGCGGCCGCGGAGGCCGGATAAGCTTTGATCGCCGGTCCATTGGGCTTCCCATTGTCCCTGATTCAGCGTATAAACCGTATAATGCAGCGATTGAACGGAGCTGTCCGTTGTAAACTGGAAAATCAGGGGATCTGACGAATAGCCAAATTGTTTGGCAATCGCGGCGTCTTCCTGATTGAAAGCAGCGGCTTTCAGGCTGAGTTCTGATTTTGAACCGGCGGTCTGTTGGCAGCTGCTCAGCAGACTGAGCAGAAGTCCGGCAAGACAAATTATTCTCGTACTTGGTTTCATCCTTTTATCCTCCTTTTATAACGCTTCAGCAAAATGGCTGATCTCTTGGATCGAAACTATATGAACTCGGTTTTTTCGCCCTTTAGATGAATCGGATCATTGAATCGTTGCGTCGTTTTGCTTCTGACTGAATTAAAGCATTTTCCTTACGCTTTTGCAATGAGATTCCAATGGTCAACAGCCTGAAGGAACACCGGATGAATTCCCTAAAAGCGTGGTATAATGAAACAAAGCACGAGGATTGAGGAACAAGAAATGAACAATGAAGAGCGAAGGGAACAATTTGAACGGTTGAAAGTTCAGCTTCAGAACTGCCGGGAATGCCGGCAACAGATCAAGGATGAACCGCGCCCGGTATTTCAGGGAAATCTCGATTCCAAAATATTTCAGATCAGTCAGGCCCCGTCCCGGCGCGTAATGGAAACCGGACTGCCGTTTAATGACGCCAGCGGCAAAAAGCTGAAACAGGAGTGGTATCAGATTACGGATGCGGAATTTTATGATCCCGCGCTGTTTTATATTGCTTCGATCGCCCGGTGTTATCCCGGTAAAGCCAAAGGCAGCGGCGATCTTCGACCGCCGAAGCAATGTGCCGAGCTGTATCTGCGGCGGGAACTGGAACTGGTGCAGCCGCAGCGCATCATTTTGATCGGCAGCTATGCCGCACAGTGGTTCTATCCTGAACTCGCGCTGGAAGAATTAATCTTCCAAACACAGAGCTTCCGGGGGATTCCTGTTTTTACGCTGCCCCACCCTTCTCCATTAAACCGCAAATGGCTGAAGGATCATCCTGACTTTGAGCAGCGGCGGATGCCGGAAATCCGCGCTCAAATTCACGCCGTGATTCGTAAAAGAGGTTGATGACAATGATTTCCCGCTTGATGAAAGTCTGTCCCATCCTGAATCGCAGTAATTTTGAGCGTCAGTATTCTCCTGCATCTTGCAGAAAAACGCTGCGTGTTTAAATCGGAAGTACCTGGAGATCCGGAATTTTCGATCGAACTGCCGGCGGGCTGGAGCTGTGTGTGCGATGCGGATATCCACACCCCGCTGATCAGTGAAATTCCACCGAATTATGGCCTGACACTCAGCGATCCTTCCGGTCAGAACGCGCTCAGGATGATTTATCAATATGGCGTACCCGCATGGACTTTCCCCCTCGTGGATTCTGAAGATCAGCTCGTTGTCTCAAGGCAGGGTGACCGCGGCCGGCTGGCGGTGCTGAAGGAAGGCAAAAGCGTCAGACTGCAGTTGTTGTTCTTTGAAGGTCAAGCCCGGTATTATACCGTAACAGGATCGTTTGACCGGGACTTTTACGATCAGAACGAAACACTGATCCGCCGGGTGGTCACTTCCGTTTCTCTGCGCTGAGCTTGACAGTGGCCCGGCATGGGTACAAATCTGCGGATTGGGGTTGGTTTCAATCTATCTGGAGCCCCATTTCAATCGAACAAGTGACAAACAGCGAGAAGAAATCCGACAGGCCAGCCGTGCCGCGGTCGATTCTGGCATTATGCGATAACGCTTTGTTAAAGTCAGCGGCGGGGAAATTCAGACTGTCAGCGGATAATCAGATCTTTGATCCAGCTACTCAGGAACAGAAATAGCGAAAAAAGAATCGCGAAGCAGGCGTTTGCCGCAGAAGCGTGTTTTCGGCGTCTTCCAAGAAAAGAGAATCCGATTTTTCTACTTCAAATTCAGATTGTGACGAAGCCGACGACGGCATCGTTTGAGTTTTCCATCTTGTAATCATCCCAAGCCTGATTGATGAACAAACGGAGTACAATGGAACCTGACAGACAAACCGGGCGGCTTGAGCCCGAAAAGGAGAAACATGAATAGCACACAAATTGAAAACTGCCGGAAATTCTATGCCATCGCGCAATCCAAATTGGCCGGCGACACCAGCGGACACAGTCTCGATCATATTCTGCGCGTGGTCAACAACGCGGTCTTGATCACCCGCAGCGAAGCGCCCTGCGATCTCTATCTGATCGTCGCCGCAGCGCTGCTTCACGACGTCATCGACGATAAGCTGACGGCGGATCCTCAAAAGGAACATCAGCTTTTGGAAGACCGTCTGGCGGAAATTGATCCGTCGATTCAAAGACCGGTATTCACGATACTTGATCATTTGTCTTTTTCCAAGAATCTGAGCGAAAAGCAGATCTTATCCAAAGAAGGGCAAATCGTCCAGGATGCGGACCGGCTGGATGCGATCGGCGCGATTGGAATTGCCCGGACCTTCTATTATGGCGGCCATGTCGGCAATCCGATGTACGACCCTAAACTGCCGCCGCGCACTCAGATGGACGCTGCCGCTTACCGCAGCGAGCGGAGCACGGTGATCAACCATTTCTATGAAAAACTGCTGCTTCTGGAATCAATGATGAACACGGAAACAGGCCGGCGTCTGGCTCGAAAACGCACGGTGTTTATGGAACAGTACCTCCAGGAATTCTTTGACGAATGGAACAGTCAGGCATAAGCCGCAATTTGGTAAAGAAACAGATAAACACAGGGCAAAGAGAGGAAAAGGTCGGAACGATTTCCGGCCTTGATTCTGGTAATTCAGCTTTGATTGGGAAAGCAAAATTCATTTCAGGCTGGCGGAAGGATAAGAAAGGCGAAGGGGAAAAAACCGAGAATCAGCCAATCTTAAAGCCCATACTGAAAAAAATGCACGCTGAAGAAACGAAAGAACATGCACGGTGAAGAAATGAAAGAAAAGACAAGGCCCCAGTTCGCTGAAGCCTTGTCTTATTGTTGATGGGCCGCCGCTTTATCTTGATACATCGCGTTGTCTGCCCGCCGATAGATGTCCTCGACAGATTGATCGCCGATCTCATAAACAGCCCAGCCGACCGATAAGCCGGTCTCTACGGGCCAGTCGGGCCGGTGTTTTTTATATAGCGCCCGCAGCTGCGTGCAGAGATCGCTCAAGTCTTTTCGCCCGGAGGTGTCCAAAATCAAAGCCGCGAACTCATCTCCTCCAGTCCGATACAGCACCGCCTGGGGTTTGAGACACTCCTGCAGGATTGCAGCGGCTTTCTGGATATACAAATCCCCCTGAATATGCCCCAGCTCATCGTTGACCTGTTTTAAATGATCCAGATCCGCCACAAGAATACCCATTTTTTTAAACTGATGAGAAGCGTTGAGATTGCCGATATCCACTTCAAAAGCATTGCGGTTGCGCATTTGCGTCAGCTGATCCGTTATCGCCAGATCTTTATAATGCGGATTGGAAATGCGGCGGAAAACAAAGAAGGCGATCACCGTGGTCAGGCCGCAGGCAAAGATTAAGGTGAGGGGAATAGAGTTTCGCAGCTGATGATAAATTTCAGCCTGTCTCCCGGCGTCAAATTCGACGCCGACCACACCGATGACCGCATCATCCTGATAGACGGGTGAATAGGCGATGAATATTTTTCCCCAGTCCGTCGCCTTGATGGTATTCGGCAGGATCTCCGTGCCGGCCAGCGCTGTCCGCAGATCCTGTTGAATCTCCGGTTCAATCAGATCGCCGGGATAGCGGAAATCCTCGCTTTCCGGCTCCAGACCATCTAATAAATAGATCAGGGTATCGTTTTCCGTAACGGTCGCCGTATATAAATAACGCACTCCCGTCGCGCTGCGGATATCGCGCAGCAGCTGGGCGGTCTGTTGGTAAAGCGGAGAGGTCATATCGCCCCGGTCATGAATTTCCGTGAAGGTGAGCGGATCCAGCGACGTGTTGGCAAAGCTGACGATGGCATGAACCCGCTCTTTTAATTCTGAAATCATTCCGGCATACGTATACGTGTAACATAAAATAAAAACGACGGAAGAAGACAAAAAAACAACAGCTGCCGTAAGCAGGGAAACCTGAAGATCGACGCGTCTTTTCCATCGCTGCATAAACTCACCTTCAATATGTAAGTTTATTATAACAGAGAACTGAAGACAGGTTGTTAATAATTTTAACAAGATGAGAAAAGAAGGGGAAACTTCGGCTGGTTTTCAGATTTTTCCTGAATGTTTGCGGTTTAACGCGGTCTGCGCCCATTGGCGGCGGACTCGGGAATCGGGAATGTGCAGTTTTTCCCGGTATTTGACGACTGTTCGCCGGCTGATCGGGCAGCCCAGCGTTTTCAGCCGGTCGCTCAGCTGTTGATCGCTCAGCGGCGTGTCAGGCGTTTCTTCGTCGATTAAGTGTTTCAGCTGCCGCAGCACCTGATCCTGGCTTAATTCGTCCTGAATCTTGGCGGAGAAAAAGATGGAGAACGGGTAAAGCTGACCGTTAAATTCCAGACCTTTGCCAGCCAGCGAGCGGGAAACCGTTGAAGGATGCAGCCCCAGCTGACTGGCGATCTGATGGCGGGTCAGGGGCATTAAAGGCCGTCCCTCCATAAAGAATCCTTTCTGGTTCAGACAGATTGCTTCAGTGATCGCCGCCAATGTCTGGTTGCGTTTTTGGATTGCCAGAAGCAGGTTTTTGGCAGCTGTCGTTTTTTGTTTCAAATATTCCTGAACCGATGGATCGTCGATCGGCAGCGGATTGAAAATCAGCTCGCTGAAGCTGTGAGTCAAAGTGATTTTAAACTGTCCGTCTTCGATTTCCACCGCCACCTCGCAAGCCAGCGGAGCGGCCGCGGCGCCCTGACTGCGGCCGGGTTTGGGATCACAGCTGCGGATTGCGGCAATCGCTTCGTTTAGCTGATCCGCCGTGCAATGCAGCGTCTTGCATAAGGCCGCCGTACTGCCCCGTGCCAGTGCTTCCAACTGCCCGGTCAGCCGCCGGGCCAGTTCATTTTCCGGATGCAATTCCATAAGCTGAAGCAGCAGGCATTCGCGCAGATCCTGAGCGAACACCCCGGCGGGCTTCAAGGTTTTCAATAAAGACAAAATCCGGTTCAGCCGTGGTTCGCCGATCTTCAACAAACCGCACAGCTCATCTGTCTTTTCGCGCAGATAACCGTCCTCGTCCAGCAAGCCGATCAACGTTTCGGCGATAACCTGATCCGCCGGTTCCAACAAAACTGCCGCCTGCTGCCGCAGCTGTTGTTTCAGGGAAACCTCGGCCGCGACAAACTGCCCGGCTTTCTCATAAAGATCGCCGCTCTTGACTGGCCGTTGATCACTCCATTCCAGCAGCGGATTGCTCAGCATCTGCTCGTCCAGGTAGGCCGCCAGCGCGTCGGAGCTCATGTGCAGGATGTTCAAAGATTCCAGCATCGCCGGTTTCAGCCGGTGCTGAGGCTGGATCTTCGGCGTTAAGGCAAACGTACTTTTCACGCGGTCTCCCTCCTTTTTTCTTATTGTAGCACAACCGGGACTTGGTGACAGCGCTCTCAAAATTAATTCGCGTTTGATTGACAAAGTCGAATTCCGAACCTATTCTTAAATTGTAATCTTTTTTCAACGAATTATTCCAAGGGGAGAACAGAAGGAGGGGTAATCATGGAAAGTCCGGCGAAGAAAAAAATTCTGGACGCGCTGGCGGAAGCAACCCGCTGTTTCGCCTGGAACGATCTGTCCGGCTTAAGCGCTCAGGGGCTGGCGGAGCGTTTCAGCGTGAGCCGCAATCTTGTTTCGCAACATCTTAACGAAGCCCATGGCGAGGGGACGGTTATTAAAATCAACACGCGTCCGGTCTACTTTTTAAGCAAAGCCGCGCTGTGCGAGCGGACGAAGGCGGAAGATCTGGAACCGGCCTACGATTCGGTGGAGGAGCTTATGCGGGATGTAACGACGCGGAAGGAAAAGATCGTGTCTTTCCGCAAGCTGGTCGGGCATCAGGAAAGTCTGAAGCAATGCGTCGAGCAATGCAAGGCGGCGATCACCTATCCCGGCATCGGCCTGCCGATTCTCCTGCAGGGACAGACCGGCACGGGCAAAAGCTATATCGCGCAGCTGACCTACGAATACAGCGTGGAAAAAGGAATTCTGGACAAGAAGGGCAGCTTCGTCACCGTCAACTGCGCCGAATACGCCAACAATCCGGAGTTGTTTCTGACGAATTTGTTCGGCTATAAGAAAGGCTCCTACACCGGAGCGGAAAAGGACAAGGCCGGCTTACTGGCGCTGGCCGACGGGGGCGTGCTGTTTCTCGATGAGATCCATGCCTTGAAGCCGGAATGTCAGGAGAAGATCTTTCTGTTTATGGACAAAGGCATCTATCACATGGTCGGCGATAACGAAACGTGGTATTCCGCGAAGGTGCGGCTGATCTTCGCGACGACGGAGGATCGCAGAAGGTGCTGCTGAAAACGCTGCTGCGGCGGATTCCGATTCTCGTTCAGGTGCCTTCGCTCGTCGACCGCTCCCTGCAGGAAAAGCGCGAGCTGGTGCATGAGATCGTGACTCAGGAAAGCGGGAAGATCGCCCGGCAGGTCGTGTTCAGTGAACTGGCCTACCAGACACTGGTCAATCATGCCTATCCCGGCAACGTCGGAGAATTGGTCAATACGATCCGCGCCAGCGTCGCCAAAGCTTATCTGCGCGATCCGGCTGCCGATCCGGTCGAACTGCATCTGTACGATCTGCCCAGCTTCCTGCTTCAAAGCGGAACCGCCAACGGCGAGCTGATGGAATATGACGATGGCAAGATGATCGACACCCGCCAGATGATGAAGCAGAAGTATTTTGAAACAATGCTTTATACCTTCAATAAGGGGCTGATCGAACAATACCGGAACAATCTGCCGATGCCGGAGTTTATTGAAAAAGCCTATATCCTGCTGGAAGGCTACACGGATTATTTATTCTTCAACAATCCTGCAGGCAAAACGCCCAAGGACGATCTGACGGCCAGTCTGGTTGAGAATATCTATCAGATCACGGCGCAGAAATACAATCTGGAAAAGCTGAGCAATTCCGAGGTCGTGACGATGTCGCGCTTCATTCTCGATTTTGCCAGCCACAATGTTTCCTGCCTGCCGCTGGACAAGAAATACCACAGGGAAATACAGGATTGCATCGAGGCGATTCAGCGCCTGTTTCCGATCAATGCCACGGCGATCCACAACGTCGCCCGGCTGATTCAGGACAGTCTGAACATCAAGCTGGAGGGGATCGGATATCTTGATCTGTTGATCTACATGATGTATTTTAACCGCGAGATGGAAACCTCGCAGATTCCGGTGCTGATCATCGCGCACGGTTTCAACATTGCCAGCAGTATCGCCGAGGTCGCCAACCAGCTGCTTCGCCGCAAGATCTTCGACGCCATCGACATGCCGATCGAATGCGGCGTGGACGTGATCATCCGCAAGGTGTCCGACTATCTGAAACACCTAGGGTGCAAGGAAGTGCTGTTGATGGTGGATATGGGATCGCTGGAGGAAATTTACAAGTACACGGAAAATTTAAAGAATGTCGATATCGGCATCATTAACAACGTCACGACCAAGCTGGCGCTGGATATCGGATGTATGATCATGGAGGGGGAAGGGATTGAAACGATTCTGGAGGAAGCGGCCAACCGCAACCAGCACCGTTACCTGATCGTCCGCAACCGCCAGAAGGTCAACGCGATCCTGTCGATCTGCCAGAGCGGCTTCGGCACGGCAGAGAAGATTAAGAAGCTGCTGGAAAAGAGTCTGCCGGCAGGGCAGAACATCCCGGTGCTTTCCTACGAATACGACAGTATCGAGACGATGGGTTCCCAGGCTCCGGTGTTTGACAAATACAACATTCTGTTCGTCGTCGGTACGATGGATCCGAAGATCAAGGGTGTGGAATTCATCTCGCTGGAGGAGCTGATCGAACAGAAGAACATCGAGAAGATCTCCGAGCTGCTTAACGAATTCATGAGTCCGGACGAGATCCAGCAGTTTAACGACAACCTGCTGCGGAACTTCCCGATGGAAAATCTGTTGAACTATCTGACGATTCTCAACCCGGAAATCATTCTCGGCAACGTCGAAACGATCATCCGGTCGATTGAAGCGCAGCTGGGCCTGCGGATTACGAGCAACGTCAAGGTCGGTCTGTACCTGCATATCAGCTGTCTGATCGAACGGCTGATCATCAACAAGACCGTCGCCCCATACGACAAATTGGACGAGCTGCAGCGGGAGCATCAGGACTTCATCGACGTCATCCGCAAGAGCTTCGCCGAGGTGGAACGGATTTACAATGTGTCGATTCCGCTGTCGGAAATTGGCTATTTGTATGAATACATTGCGCTGGGCAGTGTCGAGAAAGAGGAAAATAGTGTCGAAGATGAAACGGGTTACTTTGAATAAAAGCATGAATCACACTGTACAAAAGCTGAAATTTCAGAAAGAATTCCGGAATTTCAGCTTTTTTTCTTCCAAAAAATAGAAATTACGCAAAAAAACTCGAATTGGCATACTAATTGCTTATATTTGAGCGTAAGTAGAGAAGGGAGGACAGCCCGTGAGAAAGATAATTCTGGCTTCTCATGGATCCATGGCCGAAGGGGTGCTCAGCGCCGCCAAAATGATCATGGGCGATTGTGAAGAAATCCAGGCTCTGGGGTTGGATCATTACGAATCCCCAACGGAAATCGCCCGCCGGATTGAACGGCAGGTTGCAGCCGAGCCGGATTGCGACTTCATGATCTTCTGCGATATCCACGGCGGCAGCGTGCATAATCAGCTGACGGAACTGTGCCGGTATCCGAATGTGTATCTGGTCGGCGGCGTGACGTTGTCGATGATTCTGGAATGCCATCTGAACGTTCAGGACATTCCGACGATGGAACTGTTGGAAAACGCCGTGCAGTCGGCAAAGGACACGATCACCGTGTTGTCGCACAAGCAGGCGGTGGAACAAATTGAAAAGGGAATGGAGGATGATGTTTTATGGTAGAGCTGTGCAGAGTGGATGACCGGATGCTTCACGGACAGGTCGCGGTGACCTGGGTGAATCAGGTCGCGCCGGACGCGATTCTCATCGCCAACGACGAGGCGGCGACCAACGAGATGAGCAAGCTGGCGTTCAAGATGGCCAAACCGGCCGGCGTGAAGCTCGCGATCAAAACGGTGAAGGACGCAGCGGTGCTGCTGAATGATCCGCGCACGAAGAAAACCCGGATTTTCCTGATTGTCAGAACGGTTCAGGACGCCTTGGAGCTGGCGAAAGCGACGGGCAATCAGATTACCACCGTCAACATCGGAGGAGTCAAGAAAAAGGAGGGAAGCAGACAGGTAGCAGCGAACGTTCACATGGACGATGCGGACATCGACGCCTTACGGGAATTGAATTCTCTGGTGGACAAAGTTGAAATTCAGATGGTTCCAAGCGAATCAAAGACCGACGTAAAAAAGATTATTTGAGGAGGAAAAACTTATGATGCAAGCAGTTTTGGTAGGATTGACTGTCTTCGCGCTGGAGTTCATTGAAACCTGGTGCTCCTACCCATGACAACACGCCCATTGATCGTGGGCACGGCGATCGGAATTGTTTTAGGGGATGTCGCGACCGGCGTAACCGTCGGCGCCAGTTTGGAACTGGTCTTCATGGGCGTCATGGCGATCGGCGGCACAGTTCCGCCGGATGCCTGTTCCGGCACCGCCGTCGCACCGCCTACGCGATTATTTTGGGTCAGGGCGTGGAAACCGCCTTTACTCTGGCGATCCCGGCTTCAATTTTGTGCCAGACCTTGTTCGTACCGTTAGTCGCGCTGCGTTCCCTGTGGTCGCCGATGATCGACAAGATGGTAGCCAAGGGCGATTATAAAGGCTTACAGCGCATGATGCCGGTCGTTTCCGCAACGATGTATGTCTTCAAAGCCTGATCTGCGGCGGTGCGGTGGCGCTCGGTTCCGTTGCGGTCCAGCAGTTTATCGACGTTCTGCGGCTGTCTTCTTAGATGGCATGGGCGTTGCGGCCGTATGCTGGCCGCGGTCGGATTCGCGCTGTTGTTAAAGATGATGTGGACCAAAAAGCTGGCGGTTTACTTCTTCGTCGGATTCATTCTCTCGTCGTATCTGGGTCTGCCGCTGATGGCGATCGCGATTCTGGGCATCCTGTACGTCATCGTGCTGTATGTCGAAAGCAGTCACAAACCAACGCAATCATCCGCTGAAGAAGAGGAGGAACTGTTCAATGATTAAGGAAAAATTCAATTTAACTGAAGAAGAAAATAAGATGTGTTTCCAGATCGCGATGCGATCCCATACCATGAGCGCTCCGTATTGCTGGGAAAAAATGCAGGCGCTGGCGTTCTTATACACGATGATCCCGGTTATCAACAAAGTATTATCCGGAAAAAGAAGACCGGATCGAAGGCTACAAGCGGCATTGGGAACTGTTCAACACGACCCCAAGCGTTTCCGGCTTCATCACCGGCTCTGGTCGCTTCGATGGAAAAGCAGGGCGCGGAGGATCCAAACTTTGATAAATCCTCGATCTCCGCGGTGAAGTCTTCCCTGATGGGTCCGTTCGCCGGCATCGGCGATTCGATTTTCCAGAGTACCTGGCGCGTCATCTCGATGGGCGTCGGCTTGAGCTTGGCGGCCGGCGGCAACATTCTCGGACCGATTGTCTTCTTATTGATGTATAACATCCCATCCGCATTCGTCCGTTTCTTAGGCCGTATGTCGGTTACAGCTTAGGCGCGAAGTTTATGAGCAGCGCCGCGGAAAACGGCATCATGAGCTTTATCACCAAGGCGGCCAGCACGGTCGGTCTGATGACGGTCGGCGCGATGACGGCGACAATGGTTTCCTGCAATATCGGCTTCGTATTTACGATGGGCGGCGCGGAACAGTCGATCCAGGCAATGCTGGACACGATTTTCCCGAACCTGCTTCCGCTGTTGCTGACGCTGTTCTGCTTCAAGCTGCTGAATAAGAAAGTCAACGCAACGCTGCTGATCTTCGGCCTGATGGTCTTCGCGATCTCTGGGCACCTGGATTGGTATTTTCTAAGCGAAGTCTGGGAAACAGCCGGATTTCAAGCTACAATAGAAAGAAAGAAGAATGACGATCAGGCAGGGAGTCCTCTGCCTGATCGGATTCTATTCCATTTGAAGGAGGAAAAGAAATGGTGACATTACTGGATTGCATCTATCGCGTACCGTCGGTGATCGAAGGGATCGTCGCACGCCGGGAAGAAACCTTTGCGCCGCTGCTGGACGCGGTGAAGGATCGGCTGGGCGAGCTGAACGAAATCATGTTTATCGGTTCCGGCACAAGCAACACCTGTTCGCTGACATCGTACCGTTTTGTTGAAAAAGCAAGCAAGCTGTCAACGTGCACGATGATTCCCAACGAATTCCTGGCAAAAACGGTTTATAACCCGAAGGCGTTGTATGTCTTCGTTTCCCAGTCCGGCACCTCGACGCTGACGCAGCAGGCATTGAAAAAAGTCAAAGCGCTGGGCTGTCTGACGGCAGCGATTACGGAAGCGCCGACGACCCCGCTGGCAAAAGAAGCGGACGTGCATATCGACATGGGCTGCGGCTACGAAGAATACGGTATGCGCACGATTGGTTACTGCGCGAGTATCCTGACGGAAATGCTGATGGGCGTGGCTCTGGGACAGGCGCGCGGCGTTGTCAGCGAGACGGAAGCGGCGGCCTATATGGAAGACGCGCTGGCAGTGACGAAAGACCACAAGGAAATCTGCGACCGGACACTGGCCTGGTTTGATCACAACAAGGAAGCGTTGATGGACGTCGATGCCTTTGTTCTGTATGGCCGGGCAGTCTGTACGGCGTCGCGATGGAAGGCGCGCTGAAAATTCTCGAGATCGCCAAGCGCTTCATGTGCGTCGGTTATGAGATGGACGACGGTTTGCACGGACCGACGATGGGCTTCACGAAACGGCATGCGGTCATCGTGCTCAACGACGGCGGCAAGGATAACCATCTCGCGATGGGCATTGCGAAATACATGAAAAACGACGTCGGCCATGCGTATGTGATCGGCGCTAATCCGATCGACGCGGACGATTTGGGCTTCACGCCGGCCTCGAAGGACTTCGCGTGCCTGGAATATGCGCCGGTCGTGGAAATCCTCGCTTACCGGCTGGCGGTGGATTACGGCATTGAATTGAAGGACATTAAAACGCAGGATCCGCTCCCGGAGATGAAATACTTCAATACGCACGATGAATAAGCAGAGGAAGAAGCACGGGAACGTGCTTTTTCTCAACCCTCAACGCTTTGCTTTACTGAAAGCGATCTTGTTGATCGCGGTGCCGGTAGCGCTGCAGACGATCATTTCCGTCGGCATCAACATGGTCGACACGCTGATGGTCGGCGCGCTGGGCGAAACGCAGCTGACCGCGGTGTCGCAGGCCAGCCAGCTGTTCTTCATCTTCCAGCTGACGTTGTTCGGAACGACCGGCGGCGCTAACGTGCTGATCGCGCAGTATTGGGGAAAACAGGATGGCGAAGCGATCCGGTCGGTGATCGGCTACACGTTCCGCGTGATGCTGAGCGCAGCGGCGGTGCTGGTTGCGATCGCGGCGTTGTTTCCGCGCGAGGTCATGACGCTGTTGTCGAACAATCCTGAAGTGATCGCAGTCGGTACACAGTATTTGCGGATCGTCAGCGTGTCCTACCTGTTTTTTGGGATCACGACGGTTCTGGGCAATACGCTGCGGGCTGTCGGCGATGTCAATGTGGCGATGGGCGCTTCGCTGGCGTCGATCGGGGCGAGCGTGATCTTCAACTGGCTTTTCGTATTCGGCAATCTGGGTGTTCCGGCTTTCGGCGTTGTGGGCAGTGCGCTGGCGAACATTCTGGCGCGGATGCTGGAATGCGCCATTCTGATCGTTTATTCGCTTGGGTTTGAGAAAAAGATTCGTTTCCGTTTCAGCTGGATTCTGCATCCGCAGAAGGTTCTGTGGCCTTCGTTTATCAAAAACTGCGCGCCGGTGGTCGCCAATGAATTGACATGGGTGCTGGGCAGCTCGGTGCTGACGATGATCTCCGGCCACATGGCTTTCGCGTTTGCGACGGCGTATGCGATCTTCAATGTCGTGGCGCAGATTTCCTGCGCGCTCTCGCAGGGAATTTCCGCAGCCGCCTCGGTCGTCGTGGGCAACTTGATCGGCGAAGGGAAACAGGCCGAGCTGGATCAGCCGATTCGGCTTTTGCAGCGGGTCGGCGCGGCGAGCGGGACGCTGGCCTGTCTGTTTATTCTGGCGATCATTCCGCTGATGCCGAAATTTTACAACATTACGCCGGAAACGTTCGGCGTGCTTGTTCAAATTATGGCCGTGGGCGCGTTGATTGAAATCTTCCGCTGCATGGGGTTTGTCAATAATGTCGGCATTCTGCGCGGCGGCGGGGATGCCCGGTTCGTCTTTTTCAACGATGTATTTTATTTGTGGGTGTTTTGTATTCCAGTTGGCTGGTGGTGTTCGCAGCAGGCGGGAATTCCGGTGTTCATGACCTTCTTTATCCTGCGGTGCGACGATGTGATCAAGGCGTTTGTCGGGGACTGGCGGATTCATCATGGTCAGTGGATTCATCAGGTGACGGTTCAAGAGCGGCCGTCATGATTCCGGCCCGGGAGGGGCACATTGGATTTGGAAATCCTCGGTTATCTTCGCAGCGGCCGTTGAAAGCATGGGGAGACCAGCTACTGATTCATAGAACCAGGTTCATGGAAAGAACGCAAAAAGCGAAATCGGATTCCACCCATCATACCGCACATCAACGGAACGAAACGATTGCGAAACAGAGATACCTTGTTCCAAGAGCCTGAAAAATCAGAAATTAAATCACCGGAAGACCGCAGACTTCATAAGATAAGAGGAATGCGAGGGATTAAATCATGACAGAGAAATCTCATTTTTCCGATGCCGCTGAAAAGCTGGCGCTGAACGTCAGCCTGGCCAGTTTTCTTATGAATTTACTGCTTTCTGTTTTTAAGCTGTTTGCCGGGATTGCCGGTCATTCGCAGGCGATGATTTCCGATGCCGTCCATTCCGCATCCGATTGCGCCAGTACCGTCGTGGTGATGATCGGCGTGCATTGCGGACATCGCCAGGCGGACGCCAATCATCCATTTGGCCATGAACGGCTGGAAAGCGCCGCGTCCCTGATTCTGGCCGTCATGCTGGGAATAACAGGCGTCGGCGTCGGGGTCAGCGCGATCAGGACGCTATGCCATCCGGCGGCATTACAAGTCCCGGGCAAGACGGCGCTGATGATGGCGGTGGTTTCGATCCTGGTCAAGGAAGGCCAGTACTGGTGGACACGCTGGGCCGCGCTCACCGTAGATTCTGATGCTCTGATGGCAGATGCCTGGCATCATCGCTCCGATGCCTTGTCATCGGTCGGCGCCTTGATCGGGATCGGCGGTGCGCGGAAGGGCTGGCTGTGGATGGATCCGGCCGTGGGTTTGATCATCTGCGTCCTGATTCTGGCCGTAGCTGTCAAACTGTTCTGGCAATCGTTAAACAAGATGATCGACCAGTCGTGCGATACGAAAGCGCTGCATGCGATTGCCGAGACGATCCTCAGCCAGCGCGGCGTGGTCACGATTGATACGCTGCGCACCCGGATTTTCGGAAACCGGATTTATGTCGAACTGGAGATCGGCGTCGACGCTCAGCTGCCGTTGGTTGACGCTCACGCGATCGCTGAAAATGTTCATCAAGCCGTAGAGGAAACAATCCCGCGGGTGAAGCATTGCGCCGTGCACGTTAATCCGGTGCGCAAAGAATAAAACGGGCTTTCCTCTTTCGTTCTGCCCATCCCCCAGCTCCGCTCAGATCCGGCTCCAGTCAGGTCCTGATTTTCTCCGTTGATCGCCGCCGGCTTGTTTTTGCCGGTCAGCTGTGTTTTAATTACAGTCAGATCGAAAAAAAAGATCAGGAAGTTGAGGGATTTTAATGAAAAAATGGAAATGCCTGCTGGCGTTGTTGATCATGGCCTCCGGCTGCACGGCGCAGCCGCAGCCGACGCCAAGCAGCGAGCCGGTGCCGGATACCGCGGGACTGACGCAGACCGCGGATCAGCTGGCGGAGATGTTAGTCAGTCAGCTGGGCGCCGCAAGCGTTCAATATGCGCTGATGGATGGGGATACGATCCTCGTGTCGGGTCAGCGGGGCGTGTTTGCCAAGGGCTCCGATCAGGCGTTAAGCGCGGACGATCAATATGCGATTGGATCGGTCTCCAAGATGTTTACGGCCGCGGCCGTCATGAAGCTGCAGGAAGAAGGCAAGCTGAAACTCGACCAGCCGGTCGCAGAGCTGCTTCCGGAATTCACGATGGCAGATGAGCGCTATTCCGAAATCACCGTGCGGATGCTGCTGAATCACAGCGCGGGACTGCCGGGTTCAACCTTTGACGAGGGCTTTGTGTTCGCACCGAGCACAACCGCTCATGATACGTTCCTGGAAACGCTGAAAACGATGCGGCTGCAGGCGGATCCGGGCGCATATTCCGTGTATTCCAACGATTGTTATGTGCTGGCGGAGCTGGTTGTGGAAAAGGTCAGCGGTCAGGATTTTACCAGCTACCTCCGCTCGCAGTTTTTAGAACCGCTGGGCATGAGCCGGACGCAGACGCCGGTGGAAAACGTTGATTTCAGCGCTATGCCGAAAGTCTATTCCGCAAGTCAGCCGGAGCGGGAGATTCCGGCGGATATCGTGTCGGTGATCGGCACCGGCGGTCTTTTCTCCACGGCGGAGGATTTATGCCGCTGGGGCCAGGCGTTCATGCCGGACTCCCCGGTGCTCAGCGCCGATTCTTTAAGCGCAATGAGTGAAAACGAAGCCGCAAAAGGGATCTGGCCAAGCGAGGAAGCCAACAGTCTGGACTACGGCTTAGGCTGGGACAGCGTCGCGCTCGCGCCGTTTGCCCAGGGCGGAATCCAGGCGCTGACCAAAGGCGGCGATACGATGTATTCGCATGCCAACTTTACAGTCGTTCCGGAATACGGCCTGACCTGTGTCGTTCTGAGTTCGGGCGGACTGAGTTCCTATAATCAGATGATGGCCGCGACATTATTGGAACAGGCGCTGTTGGAAAAAGGCGCGATCAGCGAAGCATTGCCGCATTACCAGCTGCCGTCCGTGCCGGAAACAATCCCGGCAATCCCGGATGAAGTCAAGGACTATGCCGGACTGTATGCGGACTCCACGTCGCTGTACCGGATCGACTTTACCGACGAGGGGATGCTGAACTTCACGGTCGAACAGATGCCGGATACCCCAACGCCGCTGACGCATGTCGGAGAGGGCAAATTCCTGCTGCCTTCGCCGATGACCAATCAGCTGTTCAGCTTTGAAGAAAAGGGCGGGCACACCTATCTGAAAGTCGAAGCGGTGACGGAAATACCGGGACTGGGCTATACGGCCGCCACGGTTTACTACGCGATGAAGGTAGATGAAAATCCGCTGTCCGACACTGTAAAATCAGCCTGGCAGCAGCGCAGCGCCACGTCATACCTGCTGCTCAGTGAGGATGCCTCCTCGCAGATTTATGAAATGATGCTGCCGATTGCGCCGGCGCCGCTCAGCACGTTTGCGGAGGGCTATGTCAACGCTCACCGGATCGTCGATGAAAACCGAGCCGAGGCGATTGTCCAGATTCCGGGCAGCGGCAGCCGCGATCAGTTTGATTACCAGTTTTTCACGAAAGACGGCATCGAATATCTGCAGGGCGGAGGCGATCTGTACGTCAGCGCAGAAGCCGCGGGGATTCTTGAAGACGGCATGACCGTCACGATCGGAGAAGATGGTTATACCGAATGGCTGTCGATTCCGGCGGCGCTGGAAGGCAAGACGCTGACGGTGAGCACGGAAGCTGACGGGGTCTTCGTCTACAATACTGCGATGCTCTGCCAATACAACCGCGTTACGGACGGCGATCAGCCGGTCACGCTGCCGGCCGGAGGCTATCTGGGGCTGGCGGGCGATCCGCAGGCTGTCTTTACGATTACAATTTCTGATTAAGCTGTCGGGACAGAACTTTGCTCAGACCCCTCTGATCCCGAATAAGTTACAGACTGCCGGAGCTTCATGATTCCGGCAGTTCTTTTCTTTTTCACCGGCTTTGTCCGTTCAGCTTGAAGGAGGCAGCCAGGCTGGGGTCGGAGGAATTCAGCGATTCTCCGGCGGCATGCAGAAATTCTGAAATTTTCTTTTCCGATTCTTTCTCTATTATTTAGTATTTTCACCCCAGGTTTCCTCCCTTTTGCCCTGTATACTGTGGACGCATAAAGGAGGAGAAAGGAAATGGACTTTATTTTGACCACGCACGAACTAAGCAAGCGGTACCGTCATTTCCAGGCGTTGGACAAACTGACGATGCATATCCCGAAAGGTTCGATTTACGGCTTGATCGGCCGGAACGGGGCGGGGAAAACAACGCTGATCCGGACGATTGCCGGGCTGCAGCGGCCGGACGAGGGTTTCTACTGCCTCAACGGCATAAAACACACGGATCCGCGCATGGCGGCTGTCCGGCAAAAGACAGGGGCGATTGTCGAGATGCCGGCGATTTATCTGGACATGAGCGCTTCTGAGAATTTACAGGCGCAGAATCTGCTTTTGGGCAAACCGAAAAACGATCAGGTGGAGCGCCGGTTAAAAAGGCTGGGGCTGGATCAGACGGGGACTAAGAAAGCCCGGAATTTTTCTCTGGGTATGCGTCAGCGGCTGGGGATTGCTTCCGCCCTGGCCAGCGATCCCGAGTTCTTAATTCTCGATGAACCTTTCAACGGTCTGGATCCGCAGGGAACCGCGGATCTGCGGCAGCTGATCTTGAGCCTGAATCAACAGGGGATGACGATTCTGATATCCAGCCATCTTTTAGACGAACTGTCGCGTCTGGCAAGCCATTACGGGTTTATTGATCACGGCACGCTGATCCAGGAGCTGAGCGCCGAAGAACTTCAGAAGCAATGCCGCGGCGGCTGGCGGCTAACGGTCAAGGATCCTCAGCTTTGCATTCAGGTCGCCCAACGGCTGCATTACGCCTGCGAGCGGGTGGAGAATGACGTGCTGATCGATGGCGGTGGCAATATTTCCGAGCTGCTGCTGAAGCTGGCGGAAGCGGGATGCCCGGTGCAGGCACTTCATCAACAGAATGAATCGTTGGAAAGTTATTATCTTGATTTGATCGGAGGGGACAAGCATGCGTAATCTGATGAAGACCGGTTTATTCCGGCTGAAAAGACAAAAAGCGTTCTGGATTTCTCTGTTGTTGATGATGGTTTTCGGACTGGTCCGCACGCTTTCGCTCAACGGCGATCCGGACAGTACGCTGGCTTCCGGATTCTTTATCTATGTCATGATCCTCGGTCTGGTGATGGCGGTTTTCTGCAGCCTGTTCATCGGGACGGAATACAGCGACGGCACGCTCCGCAATAAGATCATCGCCGGATGTTCCCGGCCGAGCCTTGTTTTATCTAATTTTCTGCTTTGTTCGCTGGCGGGGATGGTGTTCTGCTTGGGTTATTTGATCACCGCTCTGGCGGTGGGACTGCCGCTGTTCGGCGGATTGGGGACGTCCTTGCCGATCCTGCTGGAAACGGCAGGCTGCACCCTGTTAGTCAGCTGCAGTTATGCCGCGTTGTTTACCCTGATAAGCCTGCTTAATTCCAACAAGGCGGTCAGTGCGATCACCTGTCTGCTGACGGCGTTGCTGTTGCTGGGGCAGGGCTTTGACAGTCTGTCGCGTCTGAATCAGCCGGAACGCCTGCAGATTGTCGAAGGAACGCCGGAAGGGGAGTTTCCGACGGCGGAATGGATTGAGAATCCGGCCTATTTGAATCCCCAGGAACGGAAAGTCGTGAGCTTTCTGGCTGATTTCCTGCCGGGCGGCCAGGCTTTGCAGCTGTCCTGGATGATCGGGGAACCAGCGCACCCCAAACCTGTTCTTGCACTGTATGGTTTGATCCAGATTTTAATTTTCAATGGAATCGCCGTTCTTCTGTTCAGCCGGAAAGATCTGAAATAATTTCCGCTTTCCCTCTTCTGTTTTTCACCGCCGCGATGCGGCCGCAATTTACGTGCGGCTGACAGAATCAACCGGTGGGAATCGGATCTGTTTCCCTCAATCTTCTCAAGCTTCGGGTCAATTCGGCATTGCCGCCAGGGACTATATCCGTGATCGATGAGAAGATTTTTCATTTTTTCAGGCGGCTGCCGGTGGAGCGGGGAAGAACTTTCCGCTTTTTGCATCCTCGACAGGATTAGTGCGCGGAACTCTGGAAAGCATGGTAAAATAATCGCAGAAGCCAACGATCCTGAAGGGTCGTTATAAACGGGGAATAGCCCCGGGAAAGGAATCCCAATGAGCTATATTAAGAACATCGAACCGGAAGTTAATTTGAAATTAGCCGATCAAATCGCCGTGCTGCCGGGGCAGATCGTCAGTAAAACGCTGGCGCAGAACGATGCCGTCAGCCTGACGCTGTTCGCGTTGGATCAGGGTGAAGAAATCAGCACGCATGCGTCGGAAGGCGACGCAATGGTGTTGGTGCTGGAAGGGATCGGCCGCTTTACGATCGACGGTCATGTGCATTTCTGCAAGGCGGGCGAAACGATCGTGATGCCGGCGGGGAAACCGCACGCCGTCTATGCCGAGGCCCGGTTTAAAATGCTGCTGACGGTGGTTCTCCCCCAGTCCGGACAGTAACCGGCCGTTGAGCTAAGCATAAGGTCAGACTTCAGGGAAAACAGTCAGCCGTCAGATTGACGCTGTAAACGAAACACGTTATTTAGAAAGGTCAGGGCGAAAGCATGAATAATTTTATTTACGACATCCCAACAAAAGTTTATTTCGGACAAGGCCAGATCGTTCATCTGCCGAAGTTGATTCAGACCTGCGGTTCGCGGGTGCTGCTGGTCTACGGCGGGGGCAGCGTGAAGAAAACGGGGTTGTACGATACGATTACCCACCTGTTGAGAGAAAACGGGATTGAATGGCAGGAACTGTCAGGCGTGCAGTCCAATCCGAAAATCGGATCGGTGCGCGAGGGCGTCCGGTTAGTCCGCGAACATCAGCTGGATTGTGTGCTGGCGGTCGGCGGCGGCAGTACGCTGGATTGTTCGAAAGCGATCTGCGCGGGTGTTCCGTATGCCGGAGATCCCTGGGAGCTGGTGCTCGACCGCACGAAAGTGCAGGACTGTCTGCCGCTGATCACGGTGCTGACGATGGCGGCGACGGGTTCGGAAATGGACAACATCGCGGTTATCTCCAATCCGGAAACTAAAGATAAACGAGGTTTCAGCAGCTATGGGATGTATCCGCGCTTCAGCATCCTCGATCCTGCCTATACCTTCACAGTCCCCCGCAGCCAGACCGCGGCGGGGACAGCCGATATCATGTCGCATATTATGGAGTCCTATTTCGATCAGGTCCGCGGCGCTTCCGTGCAGGACGGCCTGTCGGAAGCTCTGTTAAAAACCTGCATTCAGTCGGCGCCGGTCGCGCTGGCTCACCCTGATGACTACGAAGCCCGCGCGAATCTGATGTGGGCAGCATCGCTGGCAATCAACGGCCTGAATTCGCTGGGGAAAAACCGGGCCTGGACATGTCATCCGCTTGAACATGTCTTAAGTGCCTATTATGACATCACCCACGGCGTTGGTCTGGCGATTCTGACGCCGCGCTGGATGAAGCATGTGCTCAACGAACAGACCGTCGACGTCTTCGCCCGGTTTGCCCTGAATGTCTGGGGCGTGGATCCGCAGCTGGACTGCTGGACGGCGGCGCAGCAGGGCATAGAGAAGCTTTCGGAATTCTTCGCTTCGATGGGTCTGCCGATGACGCTGCGCGAGGTGGGAATCGACGAAAGCCGGCTGGAAGAAATGGCGGAGAAGGCTGCGAAAACAGATTTCAGCCGCGCTTTTGTACCGCTGACCCGGGAAGATATTCTTCAAATTTACCGCGCCTGCCTGTAAGCGGAACGCGTTTTATGGTATAGTTAACAAAGTAAAGTCGAGGGAAAGTCATGAATAAAATCATTCAGTTTGTCCTGATTCTCGCCGTCGGCCTGATTCTGTATTTCCTGTTAAACCGGATGATGCAGAAGCTGATGGTCGAGCTGTCGGAAATCCTGTATAAGGAAGTCAACCCGGAGAAATATCTTCAGGTGCTCAACAGCTGGAAAGGAAAAATGTTCTTTTCCAGGAAAACCCGTTCGCTGATGGCGATCGACGCGCTGTTAATGCAGAATGAAACGGCGAAGATCGAAGAAATCTTTGAGCAGCTGGATGCGGCGAAGATGAATCCCGCAAACAGGCTGGGCCTGGCGCAGAAGGAAGTTTCCTATTATATTGATACTAAAAAATTCGATAAGGCGCTTAAGGCGTATGACACACTGAAAACGATCGCCGCGAAATTCAACAATTCACAGGTTGAAAGCATCCTCAAGGAATGCACATTTCTGGTTGAAATTTACATTCACCACAACACGGAGATTCTGGATGAGGTGCTGGATCTGGCATCCAAGATGACCAATCCGTTCTATCAGGGAATTTTCCTGTACCGCGCGGCCAAGCTGTATTATTATAAAAACGATGAGGAAAACTGCCGCAAGCTGTTGGGCGAAGCGATGGAGAAACTGAAAGGCACGGCCTGGGAAGTGATGATCCGGCAGATGCTGGAGGAAAACCTGGCGCTGGTTGCCGAACGATAAACAAAATTTTATAAGAAAAGGGAATCCCATGCGGATTCCCTTTTGTCTGTTTTTGTTTTTCAGTTTGGATGACAGCCGGCGTTCAGAGCGTTTTGATCATCGTGACATGCGGGCAATACTCATCCATGTGCGTTTCCCCCGTGGAGATAAACCCCAGCTTTTCATAGAAACCGGCGGCCCGGCACTGGGCGGACAATTCAACTTCCCGCACGCCCTGTTGAGCGAGATGCTTCATCATCGCGTTCATCACCGCTTCTCCCTGACGCTGTCCGCGGTAAGGAAGGCTGACGGCCACCCGGCCGATAATCCAGCGTCCGCTTCCGTCTTCCTTGGCAAACGCCCGGCAGGTGGCGACCGGCTGCGGACCGTCGCTGATCACGCAATGCAGGCAGGTTTCGTCAATTTCGTCAAATTCATTATGAAATCCCTGTTCCTCGACAAACACCGCCTGACGGATTGCAGCGGCTTGTTCGAAACCAGGTTGTTTTCCGGTGAAAAAATGCAGTTCCATGAAAATTCCTCCTTGGCTGGCTTAATCCTAGCTTGATTTGATGGGCTTGTCAACTGCGATTCGCGGCTCTTTCTAAAGCTTGCGGATCATGGTATAATGTTCACCATGAGGTGAGTATTCATGGAAATCGCGATTGTCATTGTCAATCTGATTTTATTATTTTATTTTACCCGGATGGCTATTCATTCCCGGCAGGTACAGGTAGCGGGGAAGCTGGGACCGACGTGGGTCATTACCGTGTTCTTTGTCGGAATCGGCATCATCCGGCTGTTTCAGAATCATTCGTTATTCTCAATCATCCAGACCGTGCTGATCGTCTTGCTGGGGGTGCTTTACAGCCAGATGCGCAGTGGCTTCAGCGATCAGGGGATCGTTCTGTTGGGCAATCTCTATACCTGGGATCGGATCACGCAGGCTGACGTTACGGACACGGAGGAAACTCAGGAGATCAAGGTTGAATTCACCGTGAAGAAGGTCAGCCGCTTCGTTTATTTCACAACGGCGCAGCGGGACGCCGTCGAAGCGATGCTGACGCGTTATGAACAGGAACGGGCCGAGCTGGAATTGAAAGCGAAAGCCAAAGGGTAAAAGTACGAAGAAACGTCATATATGTAAAAAAGACTTGAATGAGGTTGCCGCCTTAACACAGCGGCCCCATTCAGGTCTTTTGTTTTTCAATCAGTTATGGAGGGCACAGAGCGAAAGCTTCTGCCGCAAAAGATTGTAAATGAGATCGGCAGGGAAGCTTTGTTATTGTCCCGGATAGGTTGCGATTTCCTGCAGCTGCAGCGTATCGTATTCTTCACACACGGCGTCGACGCTTGCACCTTCGCCCAGCTTAACACACAATTCCTTGATTGTATTCCAGGTGTTGAAATGCAGTGAGAAATCCTGGTTTGGAATTTGTTCATCCGCGGTCAGACTGGAAATCAGCGGCGCGGCCTGCGGCAGCGTGGCTGCTTCATTGCCGCGGGCTGAGGAGGTCTTGCGCTGCAGCCGGGCGAATTCGTTGAGGGTTTCGACAGTGCCCAACGCTTCCACCGCAGCTAAAGCTTCATCTAAATGCTTTGAATTGGGATTCACGGCCAGCCGCTGGTCAGCGCCGACTACGCAGATGGTGCCTTCTTCCAGTATCGGCATCGCTGTCATGGCCATTTCAAAAGGATAATCATCAGAGAAGGCGGATCCCCGGCAAATCGTACTGATCAACGCGCATTGGCCGTCACGGAACCGGTTTTTCTCTTCTTCGCTGTTGGGCTGGGTGCTGAGCGCCTGCTCAATATCCAGATAGCCGTTGTCAATCATCATTTTTAAGAAGGTGAAGCCCGCGCGCATATACGTGCTGATCGGCAGAGTTCCTTCCGTCAGCTGCGCCAGTTTCTGCTCTGGATTCTCACCCCGATACAACGGCGCCAGACCGGCTCCCATCGCTAAAAGGCTGAGTCCGTAATCCATATTTGAGCCGTAAGGCACAATCCCGTTTTGCTTCAGCGTTTCACAGACAACGAGAAATTCTGACAGATTTTCCGGAACTTCCAAGCCGAATTGATGAAGCAGGTCGACATTCCAGAGAAAGCCGAATGCCGTATAGGTCAGCGGGAGCGAGAACACCTTGCCGTCATAAGTACTTTGGTTCAGCGCTGCTTCTGAAAGATTGTGGACAAAATCCATTTGGGCCAGATCGTAGATATATCCTTTCCGATCAAATTCAAGGACGTCCTCGGCCGGGATGATATACAGATCGTCGGCCTCCCCGCTTTCCATCCGTTTCAACAAAAGTTCGCGGTAGGACAAGCCCTCATCGGCGTAAAAATTGGCGCTGTCGCTGTAAAGAATAAATGTTTTTGTCTGCTCGGTGTTGATGATTTCGTTGAAGCATTGCTGAATCAAGCTGGAAATGGTTTCACCCTGGGCAAATAATGTAATGACAATTTCTTCATTTTTATCATCGAGATAGACTTCCGGTCCGTTCGGTTTCGTGGAACAGCTGGAGATCAGACAGAGCGCGGTCAACGCCGCGGCGGCTTTGTAAAGTTTAGCTTTGATACTCATGATCCTTGTCCTCATTTCTTGGGTTGGTTGATGGCTGTTTATCCGGCTGATAACGGCGGAGTGTTTCAAACAATAAGGAATACTCAATCGGCTTGGCGATATGTCCGTTCATGCCGGCGGCGATGCATTTCTGCACGTCCTCTTCAAACGCGTCGGCGGTCATCGCGATGATCGGCAGAGCGGCTTTGGCCGGATCCGCCAGATTTCGGATGGCTTCGGTGGCCTCATAGCCGTTCATTTCCGGCATGTGAATATCCATTAAAATCAGATCGAAGGCGTCTGCCGGCTGTTCCCGGACCAGATCGAGCGCCTGCCGTCCATTTTGAGCGCAGGTCAGCTTGATTCCGCAGCTGTTTAACAGTTCAATGACGATTTCCCGGTTCAATTCGTTATCCTCAGCCAGAAGAACGCGCATACCGCTGAAGTTTTCAGCAGGAACGCGGTTATTTTGAGTTTCTTCAGCTGTTTCGGAATCCGGATAATTCCGGGTCAGCGCCCGGGACAACTTTTCAATCAGTTCGTTCCGGAAGATCGGTTTTGTCAGAAAACCGTTGATGCCCGCATCCAACGCTTCCTGCTCGACATCTTCCCAATTGTAGGCGGAAAGAAGGATGATCGGGATCTCGTCTGAAATCTGGGCGCGAATTCTGCGCGCCGCTTCAATTCCATTGAGATCGTCCATTCTCCAGTCCATAATGATTCCTAAATAATCCTTGCCTTCCTGATGGGCAAGCAGGGCGGCGTCAATTCCCTGCTGCCCGGTATTGGCGCAGGTGACCTGGACTTTTTCAACTTCCAGCATGGCGCGGAGGCCTTCGTACGTGTCCAGATCATCGTCAACAACCAGGACCCGGCAGCCAGCCAGCACCGCTTCCTGGAGCTGGGGTGTTTGCGCTGTGGACAGCGGCAGCGTCACGGTGAATTTAGAGCCGACTCCCAGCTGGCTTTCCACCTGAAGGGTTCCCGACATCATGTCAACAATATTTTTAGTGATGGCCATGCCCAGGCCGGTACCGGAAATCTGGCTGATGCGGCTGTCCTGGGCCCGCTCAAACGGGGTAAAGATCCGCGTCAGGAATTCCGGCGTCATGCCGATTCCAGTATCTTCAACGGTGAAAATCACCTTGATTTTATCATCTCCATCTGGTTCTTCATGGAGGCCAATCGTGATATCCTGCTCCGGCGGCGTGTATTTAACAGCGTTGGACAACAGGTTTAACAGGATTTTCTGAAGGTGCAGGGTATCGCCGAGCACCGTGTCATAGTCCAGCGCGCTGGATCGGATATGCAGCGTCTGGCGTTTCTTCGTCAGGTCCGGCTTGACCAGGATCAGAACGTCCGAAATGAGCTGGGACAGGTTGACGGGCTCTTTTTTCAAGCTGATCTTGCCGCTTTCAATCCGCGACATGTCGAGTACTTCGTTGATCAAATCCAACAGATGCTGCGAAGCCAGGCTGATTTTATCCAGGCAGTGCGCCACTTTCTCCGGTTCGTTCAGATGCGCCTGCGCGATCGTCGTCATTCCGATAATCCCGTTCATCGGCGTGCGGATATCATGCGACATCGAAGAGAAAAAGACGGTGCGGGCCTGGTTGTTTTCCTGCGACTGCCGCAGCGCGTCGGCCAGATCCTGGCGCATGTGATGCTCCGGCGTCGTTTCATGCAGAACGGCGAGATATTGATCGGCGTGAACGGGAATGAAATAAATCTCAATCCAACGCTGCAGCTCGTTTGCGGTACCCTGCTGATATTCACAGCGCTGCCGCTGGTTCAGCTGACCGTTTAAAAATGCGTGGCCGACCGGATCCTGCTCCGGCATCCCGCAGCTCAAAAATAAACGTTCCGGATGACGGACGGCGTCGTCCGGTTCAATGTTGAATAAAATACGGACGTTTTCCGAAAGCATTTCTACCTTGTGTTTTGACGGCGTATATAACAGAAAAGCAAAATCAACATTCTCGGAAATGATCTGAAACAATTGTTCCCGGCGTTTCCGTTCCTGTTCCCAACTGCTCGACGCCTGCCGGCTTAACAAAAGAAGGGTGATTAAGACCAGCGCGACTAACAAACCGACCAATGCAAAGGAAATCAGCTGCAGAATTTCAGCGGATTCCTGCTGCAGGATATTCTGCGGCAGGATGGAAATTAAATACCAGGGATGGCTGCAGTCAAGCGGAACAAAGCACAGAAAGCTGTCTTGCTGCCGATACTGGATCCGGATTGTTCCGGACCGATTTTCCGCAATCAGATTTTTCAGCGCGGCGGATACAGCCGGATCGTTGCGCTGCTTTTCCAGAAACGCATACAGGTCGTCGGTGCCGCTGGCGGAACTATCAATAATCCAGGCCCCGTCGTCAGCCTGGACGACATACGCGCTGCCGGCGCCGCCGCTGAACGTGAACAAGGAAGGACTGTGATAGTTGGCCATCGTTTTATCCGCATACAAAGCGCCGGCCTGTTCACCGTCGATCCACACCGGTGTCTGGAAAGTGATCTGCAGGCGGCCGCTGGCTCCGATATAAGCGTCGGAATATCCGGTTTTTCCCTGGCTTAACGCGATCTCGTCAAAGCTTAAATCCCGCGGCGAAAGCCCGGCGCCGGTCGAATCCCAGCCCTGGCCGTCCGCACCGATAAAGTAAAAACGAAAAAAGGCGGTGGCGTCCGTATATTCAGCCAGCGCCCGGACGACATCCGGGGCTTGTCCGGTATCAATCCGGCTGAATAAATTCGCACAGGTTTCCAGCTGCTGCTGATCGCTGGAAAAATTATTAAGCAGACTGTCGGAGATCATCCGCGTTGAATTTAACAGCGTCGTGTTGGCGCTGATGTTCATTTTTTCTTTGATTTGACCCATCGCGGCGACCATCAGGCTGCCGGTTCCCACCAGCAGCAGGATCATCCCCAGGACGAAAGCGACGGATTGTTTCTTATATTTCATACGGTTCACCTTCATTTTCAAAAACGGGTGTTGCGGCCGCGGCCGCTGCCCGGGAATGCGCCAAAGCCAAAGCCGGGCTGAAATCAGAAAAGTCGGAGGGGATGTAAACAGGACGGAGATTCGGGGATTTCCGCAGTCTATAAGATTAGAAAACGTTATATTCTGAAATAAAGTATAACATTGAAATAGTTGAATAAATACTAATATTAGTATTAAATAAGCGGATTTGGTTCAGAATCTGACGCATCTTATAACAAATAAGGAATATCGGCTTTTTTCTTTCACTTTGCCGGGGAAAAGCCGAAGATCCGGCAGTGGGGCGGTGGAAATTCCGGAACAGAGAGGAGAAAATCCGAGGCTTCTTTTCTTACGGTGAATCTGCGCGGTTCGCTCTTTCTTCTGCGGAAATCATGCGGGAAAATAAAAAAACGGAAACCGGAGCCGGCCAGGAACCGGTGGGTTTTCCGTTTAAGAAGAACCAGCGCGAATGAATTTTAAGAGGACGAAAGCGAGGAACCAAACGAGCCGCCATGCTCGCCGCCCTTGCCGCGGGTCCGCTTGTAGATTGTCCGTTCGACGACCATGCCGCCCGGCCGCAGATATTCCGTGTTGAGAAATTCCAGATAGGTGCCCGGGGTAACGATGCCGCCGATCGGAATCAGATCCAGCTCTTTGCAATGAAGCAGCTCATCCGCTAGCAGAACGCAGTTGGTGCTGAAGACGAAATAGGTCTTGAATTTTCCATTGGCAAACTTATACATGTGCGCGTGCGTTGCATTCCAGACACGCGATGCGTAATCCTTGGCTTCGCCTTCAGCTGTTTCCCCCTCGGCTAACAGCTGGGCGTCCGGCCGCCAGGTGTAGGCGCGCTCCATCATCGCGTCGATGCGTTTTTGAAGCATGACTTTCTGACTCTCGTTCAACGTCAGACCATAGCTGATAATCGTTTTGTCCTCGGATTTCAGCGCGTGTTTTAAAAATGTTTCCCGGTCGGATACGACCAGCACGCCGTCGCCCAGCGTGCCGAACAGACCGCGGTGATGCGGGTCATGGCAGCCGTAGGAATAGATTTTGCCCTGAAAGCTGATGTCGACATGCCCCAGCGATTCCGGGCCCGATTCTTTCAGGTAGATAAACACTTCCAGATCTGTGCTGGCCTGCGGCGCAACCTGCGCGTCCGGATTCAGCTTGTTCGTTTTGATCAGCGCATTGATCGACAGGAAGAAGCGCTGCGGAATGATCGCTGAGATTAAAACGGGGATGGAGATGCGCAGATGTTCGCGGATTTTGACGCTCATGCCTGCGCTTAATAAATCCTTCAGCGCCTCCAAAACCGTGACGCCGCCGTAGAAAATCAGATACGCCCCGGCGATATAGGCGACGATCCACAGCTTGTTGATCGGTTTCAGCATCAACATCGCCGCGAAGACAGCGTCCGCCAGACCTTTTAAGAACAGGACATAGGTGCCTTTCAGACAATCCCGGCGATAGACGTAGAAATTAATAAACTGGATTGCGGCGTTCAGCAGCGCCCACCAGCCGATAACGTAATGAATAAACTTGAAGAACAAGCCCGGATTGAAGAACGTATAGACCGCCAGGCCGACACATAACAGACTGGTCAGGATCGTCGACAGATTCAGACTGGCTTTCTGCTTATTATTCAACGCCCGCAGAATTTGATTGAGTCCGATCCACAGAAAACCGATCATGAATAAAATATAGATCAAGGTCCAGATCTTCGAATACTCTGTGAAAAACAACGCGCCCAGGACGATAAAAAAGATCCCGGTTAATAAGGAAGAAGCACTGCTGAATTTATTGGTAAGCATACGATCCCCTCCCTTCCCTACGCTTGAATTCTTACCTATTATAGAACAAATAAGGAATGAAAGAAAGCAAATCTCCCCGCGATTGACAAAAGCCTGAAAATGCCTATCGAGGAAAAGAAAAGGAAGGGTATAATAAAGACAAAAGAAAGAAGGTTGCGGTATGGCAGTGTTGTATAAAAACGGTGTGATGGTGACGATGAACGGCGATCAGACCGCGGAGGCGTTAATTGAAAAGGATGGACGAATCGCGATGGTGGGTTCGTTAGCACAGGCGCGGGCCTGGCAAGCGGCTCACCCGCAGGAAAAACTGGAAGAACGGGATTTGGCGGGGCATGCGCTGCTTCCGGGATTCATCGATCCTCACAGCCACATCACGGCGCTGGCGCAGACCGTGAATCTCGTGCATTTTGACGACGTATCCTCGATCGGCGAGCTGCAGCGGAAAATTAAGGATTTCATCGGCGAGCGGCAGCTGCCGGAAGGAACCTGGGTTCAGGGCTTCGGCTATGATCATAACTTCTTAACTGAAAAACGGCACCCGACGCGCGCGGAGCTTGATGCCGTGAGCGCGTCGCATCCGATCTTGATCGCGCACGCTTCCGGACACATGGGCGTTGTGAATTCCGCGGCGCTGAAGCAGCTGGGGATCGACGCGTCCACGCCGGATCCGGAAGGCGGCAAGATCGGCCGGGAAGCGGACAGTCAAAAACCGAACGGATACCTGGAAGAAACGGCGTTCACGCTGCTGTCGCGGGGATTTGCGGCTCCGGATCTTGATCAGCTGCTGGATCAGCTCGATCAGGCGCAGGAAAAATACTTATCCTACGGTATCATCACAGTGCAGGACGGGATTACGAAACGGCCGGACTGGGCGATGCTGCAGGCGATGGCGGAACGCAAACGGCTCAAGGTCGATGTTGTCAGCTATGTGGATCTCAAGGATAACGAAGCCTTGATCGGCGAGCATCCGGAGTATGCCCAAGGCTATCAGAACCGGCTGCGGATAGGCGGCGTGAAGATTTTTCTGGACGGATCTCCGCAGGGGCGGACGGCCTGGATGAGCGAGCCGTATCTGGGCGCCGATTCGCAGTATTGCGGGTATCCGGTCTATACCGATGATCAGGTCGACGCGTTTATCGATGAAGCGATGGGGCATCACTGGCAGCTGCTGACGCATTGCAACGGCGATGCGGCCGCGGAGCAGCTGATCCGCTGTACGCAGCGCCAGCAAGCCCGGCATCCGGAGGCTGCCGCGTTGCGTCCGGTTATGATCCATGCCCAGCTGGTTCGCCGTGATCAGCTGCCGCGGATGAAAGCGCTGAATATGACGGCGTCGTTCTTCACCGCGCATTGCTGGTACTGGGGCGATATTCATCTGCGCAACTTTGGACAGCCGCGCGGCGGAAATATCAGTCCGATGCGCTGGGCGATCGACGAAGGCTTGAATGTGACGATGCATCAGGATACGCCGGTCATCATGCCGAATATGCTGGAAAGCGTTGAATGCGCCTGCCGCCGTGTCACAAAGGGCGGTCAAGCGCTCAATCCTGAATTGCGGATCACGCCGCTGGAAGCGTTGCAGGCAGTGACGATCAACGCCGCCTGGCAATACCATGAGGAAGACCGCAAGGGATCGTTAGAGGAAGGCAAGCTGGCGGATCTGGTGATTCTGGAAAAGAATCCGCTGAGCTGTCCGGCTGAGGAAATCGGAACGATCGCGGTGCTGGAAACGATCAAAGAAGGCGTTTCTGTTTATACCCGGAAATAAGAAGCAAAGCTGAAAGTCCTGCGCTGCGGGACTTTTTTGTCTGCTTTCTGTCAATTCTCTGACAATTCTCTGACGATTCGAGGAGGACGCTTGTTTTATTATGCGGAAGCCGGTAATCTGGAAACAGAAGGGAAGCGGGGCCGGAATCGCTCTCCGCGATGCCCTTTCAATAGGAATGAAGTCCTGAAGGAGGAACTGACAAAGAATGTGGGAACATGATTTTGAAGCAGCGCGGCTGACGGATCAGGAGTGCGACGTCTGCGCCCGGCTGCGGTTAACAGAGCGCGGGGAGAATCCCAACCTGGTCGCAGAACTGTCGACCGGGTATGTCGTCTTGGGGGACGATCAGTATATTCGCGGCTACACGGTGTTGATATGCAAACATCACGCGACGGAATTGTTCGATCTGGAACCAGACTTCCGGGCGAAGTTTCTTGAAGAAATGGTGCTGACAGCCCAGGCGGTCGCGAATGTCTTTCAGGCCGAGAAAATGCATTATGAGCTGCTGGGGATCGGCCGGGGTGTTCACATGCACTGGCATCTGTTTCCCCGTCATGCCGGCGATACGCCGCAGCCCGGCCCGGTCTGGCTGACGCCGAAGTCAATCCTGCATGGTCCTGACGCGCAGGTTTCCGATTCCCAGCGGCAGGCCTGGATCCAGGCGCTGCGTGAAGAAATCAAGCGGCTGCAGGCTGCGCGGTAGTCTTTTAATGATGCTGGAAGAAGCCTGGATAAGGAGTGATTGCTTATTTGCCGCGATAAAAGCGTGAAATTGAAAAGAATAAATAAAAACAGCCGCGGCTGTTTTCAGGGTTCTAATTCGATTCAGGGTTGGTATAGAAGAGCCGTACTCAGAAGCAGGCAGGATAAAATGCTAACTAACGCATTATCCTGCCTGGCCTTTTTATCTTTACTCGAATCCAAGGAAGAACCGTTTTTATTATATTAGGAAAGTGGATCTCAAAAGATAAGGATAATATAAAAACACGTAAGAGTTATATTTTCGCTATTCATTGTTTTTCCTGTCCCGGGAATCGGAGTGAACCTCAGCCAGATGGAACTGGTTCTTTCCCTGTTGTTTAGCGCAGTACATTGCCTGGTCTGCCCGGCTGAATAAGCTTGGATAGGTATCCCCGGATTGACTGAGGGCGGCGCCGATGCTCAAGGTTACCTCCGCGTCGATCTGTTCGCGCTGCAGCAGCTTCGGCAGCGTCTTGGTAAGCTGCTTTACTTTCTGATGGATAACCGCCGGATCGCTGGTATGCAGGAATACGATAAATTCATCACCGCCGATCCGTCCGATTAAATCGTTCTGACGGAAACAAGTTTTCAGCAGTGTGCCGACAACGGTCAGCACCTGATCGCCGACGAAATGCCCCAGCTCGTCATTGATCACTTTGAAGTCGTCAATGTCGATCATAAACAGGCAGCCTTCCGCGTTTTCGCTCAGTTCTTCTGTAATCTGTTGTTCTGCGGCCCGCTTATTTAAGACAGAGGTCAGACCGTCATAGCTGGACTTTTCAATCAGTTCACGTTCAATATATTTCTGTTCCTGGATGTCGGTCAGCTTGCCGATGATCATCACCGGATCGCGGTGGAAACGTTCGTAAACCGCTTGAAACTGGCAATTAAACCAGTGATAGCTGCCGCCGCGTGTTTTGATCCGCAGCTGCACGGAACCAAATTCCTGAAACCGGTGAATGTTTTTAAAAGCTTCTTCAATTTTATAAAAATCCTCGGCATGGATAAACGGCGTCATGCGATGATTCTTTTTGACATGGCTGGCGGATAATTCTTTGACCGGCAAGATTTTCTGGGCGTTGCTGGTCAGCTCCAACGTATCTTTGATAACGTCGTATTCAAAAATCAGCGTATCGGAAAACCGGGACAAGAAAGCGTACCGGCGCTGTTCCAGATCAATCTGACGGCGCTGATGAGCAAGGATGAGGTAAAACAGATAAGCCATTCCGGCAGTCATCAAGATCAGAAACAAGCCGATCCGCATTGTAAAAAGCAGGATCATTTGTGAGTTCTCAGAGGCTTCGTTCACATGGATAAAATTGGCCAGCATCCATCCGCCGACTTCCAACGGCGTTAACGACACATACAAACTGCCTTCCTTCCGGGTTTGAACGCGGAAGGTGCAGGAACTGCCGCTTTGCAGACAGGTGCGGGCCTGCAGCTGGGTGGTTTCTGAATTATGATTTCCTTCCATCAATGCATAGAGATTGGAATAATCACTTTCGTTAGGCTTGGTGGTGTATAAACTTGAACCGTCCGGCTGTAGAATCCAGCTGTTTAACGGAGTCTGGATCCGCTGGGACTGGCTTTTCTGAAGCAGCCGGGTTACATCGACCGTCGCCTGAAGCACGTTGTCCAATCGTTGCACATGCGGCACCGGCACCAGTACGCGGAAAACGGAACGTCCGGAATCCGACGCTTCAATCGTGGTGACGACCGTTTTGTTTTCTTCCAGCTGTTCGCGCTGAGCGTCTGTCAGCCGCAAGGCTTCCGGCGTCCAAAGCTGAACGTCGAAATGAGTATTCTGTGAGGAAAGCAGCATCAGCGCCTGCTCTAAAGCGGTGGAATCCGGCGTTGATTCCGATTGGGAAATCAGGACGGCCAGCGTCTGCAGCGTGCCTTGGATATCGTCAACCGCGCCTGAAAACTGAGTGCCTTCGCTCTCGATGTAGGCTGTGTAATTTTCCATGACCTGCTGTTCAAATTTAACGTTCAGCCAACTCTGATAACTGTTGAATACGATAAAAATGAGACCCGCGAAGACTAAGGTTCCAAGAATCAGCAGCGAGCTGTTTTTCCTGCTTTTTCTCTGCATGTTGTTCACATCCGTTCTTATGATCGAAATAGATTGGATTTGTGAGGGGAAATGAAGGTTTTCGGCTTAACTATGAAAATTATATTCAACAAATTGAAAAAATACAACATGAATTCTGGAAATCCGGCTTAATTCCTGGCTTTTTCTTCCTTAATTTCTGAAAATAATGTTAGAATTTAAGCGCTTTCTCTTGGAATCCGAAAGCGGTCATGGTAAACTAAAAGACGGAGTTGAGAAAGATGATGCAATTAAAAGAATTTATTTTAAAAGGCGGCGAAGTCGCGGTCTTATTTTTTGAGCTGTTGGCGCTGATCATGATTATCTATGCTGGATGCAAGGGCGCGATTTCTCTGTTCAAAAAAGAGGACAACGTCGCTTTGGATCTGTTGAAGGGATTCTCGACCGGTCTTTCCTTCTTATTAGGCGCGGAGATTCTGAAAACGATCGCGCTGGAGGAAGTCAGCGAGCTGATGATGGTCGGCGGCGTCATTGCGATGCGAGTCGCCTTATCGATCCTGATTCATTGGGAAATGAAACAGGAACAGCACGAGCGGGAAATGGAACTGCTTGAAAAGAACCGCGACTAAATTCGACGGCGTATTTAACCCTCGGGCAAAGGGGACGCAGACGAGCTTTGACCCTGAATTTGTCATGAAGACAAACAAAACGCGACAAAAGCGCAGCGAAGAGGCTGCGCTTTTGTGTGTCTGGCGGAAGAAAAAATCCGCTGTCCTGATTGGCAGACAGCGGATTTGATGAAAGTGAATTGAATCAGTGTTTCCCGGAGATTGAGGATTCATCGGGGAGCGGCAGGTATTTTGTTTCGTAATCCGCGACGGGAATTGGTTTGGAGAACAGAAAGCCCTGGGCAATGCCGACGTGGCATTGATTCAGGATGCCCAGCTGTTCCTCGGTTTCTACGCCTTCCGCGACCAGCTTGATCTTCATTTTCAGACAGACGTCGCTCATGGCTTGAATTAACGCCCGCGCTTTTTCATTAACGGCGATATCCTGAATTAAGCTGCGGTCCAGCTTGAGGATATCGAAATCCGCGCCGGAGAATAGCGAGAGATTGGAAAATTCTACACCGAAATCGTCGATTGAAACGCTGAATCCGGATCGCCGCACAGCGTCGATGGTTTTGCGCAGGTCTTCTTCCCGGACATCCAGCGCATTTTCTGTAATTTCAATTTCTAAAAGATCACGGCTGATTTGATAATGATCGCTGAGCTCAGCCAGCCGCTGACAGAACGTTTCTTCCAAAACGGTGTAGCGGGAGAAATTGACGGAAACCGGCGAGATCGGCCGGCCTTCCCGAATCCATTTTTGAAGCCGCAGACACACAAATTCAAACACAAAGAAATCGATCTGGCTGATCGTCTGGGTTTCTTCCAGCAGCGGGATGAAAGCATTGGGCGCCAGGATCAGATTTTCATCCAGCTGATACCGGACCAGCGCTTCGGCGCCGACCAGAAGTCCGGTGTCGATCGCAATTTTCGGCTGGAAATAAACGAGGAAGCGGCTTTCATTCAGCTTTTGACGCAAAACGTTTAAATTGGCTAACGGCAGCACTTCATCGGTATGATGCCGGTAACGCCCGGTTTGCGAAGCATGGTAATAATAGGCTTTCTTATCTTTATACATCTTTTCATCCGCAGCTTTGATCGCGGAAGGAAGCTGGGATCCGCCGGGCGCCCAGTGAGTGCCGATTGCCAGGTGCAGCTTGGCGTTGCTCTGCAGCCGCAGCCGCAGATGGTGGACCTGACCGAAGAATTCCTCTTCCGTGATATCGTGCGTCAAGACGACGAATTCATCGCCGCCGATGCGGTAGCAGGAATCCGGAGCGAAACAGGCCCGCAGGTGATCGGAACAGGTCCGCAGCGCTTCATCGCCGCGGTCATGACCAAATTGATCGTTGATTTCTTTTAAACCGTTAAGATCGACAAACAAGACGCCGACCGGATGCGGATCCGCAATTTTTTTGTCTAAATCCTGGATGTAGCGGTTGCGGTTGAACAAGCCGGTTAAACTGTCCGTATAGCTGAGCTGCGCCAGTTTCGCCTTGTCCATTGCGCGGTGCCGGGCCAGCAGAAGGAAGTATCGCAGCGTCTGCAAGACGATGATCGAATTCTGAAGCTTGCCTGAAGCCGGATTATCAATACAGATGCAGTCGATAACTTCGCCGCGCACCTCAAGGGAAAGAATGATCAGCTGCTGAATGTTGTAAGCGCGCAGCAGGGTATATTCGTCAGGGAACGATGTTTTTAACAGCTCCACATTCTCAACGACGTAAGATTCATCTTCAAGCAGCCGTTTCATCCACCGGGCGTAGAACGGCCGGACTTTCAAATCGGAAAGCATTTCGATGTCCGCAGCTTTTTCGCCCGACCAGCGCGAAGTAATCGTCAGCCGGACCGGACTCAGGGAGAACAGGGTGATGCGTTCCGCTTCCATGAATTCACCTAATCGCCGGAGCATTTCCGGAATCGCGGATTCCAGCATTTCGTCCTCATACAATTCGCGGACGCAGTCGACGATCAGCTTTTCATTATCCAACATCGTTTTTAAGCGCTGTTTTTCTTCTTCGCTCTTAGTTGTGTCAAACGCAATTTCCAACCGCGCCCACCGTCCGTTCCACGTCACAATCCGGTCTTTAAGCAGGTAATGGCGGTGCGTCAGCGCGTTGTTGATTTCCCAGCTGTACGTTTCATTATCCTTCAGCCTGGAATTGGTGCAGAAGGGACAAGGGTGATCCAGACCCTGCAGCACTTTGTAGCATTTTTTCCCTTCGATGGAATCGCAGCCGAATGCCTTGCGGCCGCTTTCATTAATAAATAATAAATCATAGGTTTCCGGGTCCGAGATGTAAATCAATTCACTGATTTCATTCATCGGCGCCTGCAGCTCGCGGTTGAGCTGATCTAATTCCTCCTGCCGGCGGCGGGTTTCCATTTCTTCCTGTTCCAATCGCTTCTGCCGTTTGTGCTGAATGTGGCTGAAATACAACAGCGCCAGCGTAATCAGAAGAAAGAAGACGTTGACTAAAAGCAAGGAAATCTGAGCCCGGCGGACGCTGGCCTCGGTATAGGCTTCAGCGAAGCTGACCGCGTCGTTGGCCAGATCGAAATAGGTTTCGCTCAAGGTGTAAAGCTGATCGGAGGAAGCGCCTGCGCGGAAGTCGTAAATCGCGGCTTTTACCTGTTTCCAGGCGTCCTGCATCCGCAGAATCTGATTCTGGAACGGTTCGTCATTCAACCGAATCAGAGCGTCAGGGCCTTGGCCGGTTTCCAATTCCGTCAACAATACGTCGATTTTCTCAATCATCGCGTCGTCAGCCTGATGATTCAGCTCTTGCTTGACAAGCCGCTGCGTTGCGCCCCGGACAATTCCGGTATAGTTAATGACACGGGCGTTGCCCTGGAGATTGCGGATGGTGAACAACGAAAGAATCCCGGTCAGGATTAAGGAAAGGATTAAAGGAATGAGTAAAAAACGGGTGGAATACGAAATCTTATTGCTTTTCATAACGATACCGCTTTCTTTATTCAACCGCGGCGCTCCAATGAGGGCAGTCACCCGATTCAGCCTTGCCAGGTGGATGTTACTTTCATTATACTGCAATTTATAGGGAATAAAAGCTTAATTCCGGTAAACGAACCGCGGAAATCCGCAGAATGGGAATTGATCGGAAAATGATCGATTTTTTCATTTAAATTCATAATTTTAAGGATTGGAAGTCAAAAACAGGTCAAATTGAAAACAACCGGACGGGTGCGCTGAGCGTCCGGCCAACGTCGGAAAAGCATAAATAAAACCGGGCCGGCGCCCGGTTGGATCAGGAATGGAAAAAGCTTCGCAGCTTTCCGGTATTTAGCCAGAAAAGATCGGCATGCCGCGTATTGAATTCCGGCTTTGTCTGCGGTTTGACAGGATTGAACTCAGGTTCCCGCCTGCCTTTATCAAGGCGGAAGCTTAGGCCGCTTCGCGGCGGAAGCCGGTGATTCCCATCGCGCCCTTGCCGCCGTGCACAGTCATGACCGCGCCCAGCTCAAACATTAACACTTCCTGGAAACCGTCGTTCAGCACGCGCTGGCGCATCCGTTCCAGGATATCCGGATCCGCACCTTTGGCATAGATGATCAGCGCCATCGTGCGGTCCAGCGGTTCCTCGCTGAGGAAATCCTCAACCATCTGCGATGCCGCCTTTTTCATCGTACCGTAATATTTTTTAGTATTGATCAGTTCACCCTTCAGGATGTCGATCCGCGGCTTGATCCGAAGCAGGGACGCTCCCAGCGCCGCCGCGTTGCTGACACGGCCGCCGGCTGCCAGGAAATCCAGCTTTTCCGGAATGAACAACGTCTTAATCCGCGGCACCCATTTGCGGATCTCGTCGGCCAGCTCCGCGGCGCTCCATTGCGGATTGCGCGTATGCAGTTCAACCGCTTTGAGCGTTAACAAGCCGAAGCCGCCGGAAACGTTCAGGCAGTCGACCAGATGGATTCGCTTTTCGTCGCAGTCCTGCAGGCTGATAAGCGCATTCTGGAACGAACAGGAACAGGCCGAGGAATAACCGATGTGAACGATCTCCACCTCCGGATCCTCTAACAGCCTATTGAAAAATTCACTGTATTGATACGGGCTGACCGCGCAGGTTTTCGGGATCTGCCGTGTGGCTTCATAAAAATCGTAAATTTCCTGAATCGGAAGCTCGCCGTCGAGCACAGTCCGGTCCGGAAAGTTGACGCTGAAAGGTACCATTGGAACATTTAATTTTTCCAACATGGAAACCGGGATGTCAGAACAGCTTTCAGTTGTAATGATTGTTTTCATAACAAAGTCCCCCACTTATTTTCAACTCTGATTCTTCTGGTTCAGGATGTCAGGACATCTCATTAAGGAAAACCAGACGTTAATACTTTAACGTGTCCAGGGTGTCAAGTAAAGTCTTCTTTTGATGAAAAATTAAAAAAATGTTTGGCATAAAAGAAAAGACCACACATTTTAAAAAATGTGTGGTCTAAGATCGTGATCAATTTATGAAAATTTTCAATCAGACTTGCCGGAAAGCCGGTCTTCCGTTATTTCAGGCGTTGACGGGCTGGGAATCCAGCCTGCTTTTCATCATTTTGCGGTAAGCGTAAGCAAAACAAAGCAGATGTACGGCAAAGGTCAGAATCCAGGAAATCGGGTAGGAGATATACAGGCTGAAAAGCGTATGCTCAACCTGGAAAACTGTAAAGATCCACAGCACGCGGAAGGCGCACGCGCCGGTCAGCGACACGAGCATCGGCATGATCGAATAGCCTAAGCCGCGGATGCTTCCGCAGCAGACGTCCATCAATCCGCACAGGAAATACGTCGCGCTGACAATCGAAAGCCGGATCATTCCGAAATCGACGACGGCTGGATCGGAGGAATAAATGGAGAGCAGCGGCCGGCCGAGCAGGTAAGCGCCCTGGCCCAGCACCAGACCGATCACAGTCACGATCCCCAGGCAGGTTAACAGGATTTTCTTAATCCGCGCGGTGTTGCCGGCGCCGAGGTTCTGGCTGGTGAAGCTCAGCGAGGTCTGGTAAATCGCGTTCATCGCGGTGTAGACAAAGCCCTCGATATTGCTGGCGGCGGTGTTGCCGGCCATGACGATCGAACCGAAGGAGTTGACCGACGACTGAATCAGCACGTTGGAAATACTGAACACGATGCCCTGCAGGCCGGCCGGAATTCCAATCCGCAGCATTTCTTTGACTTTATCGCCGTGCAGCTTGATCTTATCTTTATGCAGCTGGCACATGCCGTCCATTTTCAACAGACACATCAGGATCAGAACCGCGGAAATCACCTGGGAGACCACCGTTGCGATCGCGACGCCGGCGACGCCCATGCGGAAGACGATGACGAAGAACAGGTTGAAGATGACGTTGACGATCCCCGCAACGGTCAGAAAATACAGCGGCCGTTTCGTATCGCCGATCGCGCGCAGAATCGCCGCGCCGAAGTTGTAAATCATAAACGCCGGCATGCCCAGGAAATAGATCCGCATATACAGTACGGAATGCGTGATGACATCAGCCGGCGTGCCCATCAGTTCTAACAGCGGCCGGGCGAACAGAATGCCGACAAAGATCATCAGAATGCCGCCGATGATGGAAATGGCGATCGAGGTGTGGACGGTGTCCTCGCAGTTCTGCCAGTCCCGCGCTCCGCAATAGCGGGCGACCATGACGTTGGTGCCGATCGAGATGCCGATAAACAGGTTGACTAACAGATTGATCAAAGCGCTGGTGGAGCCGACGGCGGCCAACGCGTGGCTGCCGGTGAACTTTCCGACGACAACGATATCCGCGGCGTTGAATAACAGCTGCAGGACGCCGGATAAAATCAAAGGAAAGGCGTAGATGAGGATGCGGCTCAACAGCGGACCGTTGACCATATCCACGGCGTAAGATTTTTTCACAGTAAAAAGTTCCCCCTTAAGTCATGAAAGTATTATACGCCCCTGGGTAGGAATTTCAAGCTCTGAAAGAAGTGAAGGGAATGGACTTGGAAATTCCGGCAAGCAAAGCGGAAATCTGATGAACGCGGAGCATTTTTGTGAAGATAAAACTTAAGAGAAAAGATTGGCCGCCTGCGGGATATGGTATAATGATCTAAACCATGAATGTAAAAAAAGAAAGATTCCGTTGAAAGGTGCAGATTATGAAAAAAATTATTTCTTTTGCCGCGTTCGTCTTGCTGCTCGCTCTCGCAAGCTGCGCTGACCATCCTGAAGCTTCAGGAATGGCGGAGAAACCGGATTTAGTTCCGATGGTGAGGGTTGAGGGCACGCTGTATCGGGACACGGGAAACGAAAGCCGAGCCGAAAACCATAGCGGGAAGAGGACTGGGAAAATCACTTCCACGGTCGGCGCTGATGAAAAACCGACAGTCGACGATCAATCCAATTTCGGCACCGGATACGAATATCAAATCGCAGCGGAAGGGACAATCGAGATTTTCATCAATGACCGTTGGTTTATTTTTGAAGCGGAAGGCAACGGCAGCGACTAAATTCATCCGCTCGCGAACTATTTTCCGATTTTCAGGATAACGAATGTTATAATGAGAACAAAGAATGGAGGCAGGAAATGTTCAAAATTATTCATGCCCGGCAGATTACGGACCGCGGCATTGTGGAGGGACAAACTGTGACGGTGGATCAGGGACGGTTTATTTCTGATCCCGGCGAGAATGCAGATTGTGAAATTATCGACGCCCGCGGCGCTTTTCTTTGCCCGGGGTTTATCGACATTCACACGCATGGGATGATGGGGTACGACTTTATGGACTGCAGCGAGGAAGCGATGGAAAACATTGCCCGCGCGCATCTGATGCAGGGTGCGACAACGATCATCCCGACGTCCCTGGCCGGCAGCCGGGAAGCAACGATGAATTTCCTGGAGGTTTTCGCGAAGACGGATAAGCACAAGGACGGCCGTGCGGATATGCCGTGCGTCCATCTGGAAGGCCCGTATTTTGCGCCATCTCAAAAAGGAGCGCAGCCGGAAGCATATCTGCGCTGTCCTGATCCGGCGGAATATGGTGAAATTCTGGAAAAATACGGCGATCTGATCGGCCGTTGGAGCGCGGCCAGCGAACTGGCGGGGACGGAAGCTTTTGCCCGGGCCTGCCGTCAGCGGGGAATTCTTGTCGCGTATGCGCACAGCGATACGGATACCGATCAGGCGATCGAAGCCAATCGCTGGGGATTTACGCATTACACGCATCTGTATTCCTGCATGAGCAGCGTCCATCGCCGTCAGGGAAGACGGTACGGCGGGTTAGTTGAATCGGCGTACTTGATGGAAGATACGACCGCTGAGCTGATCACTGACGGGATGCATCTGCCGCCGGCGCTGGCGGAGCTGGCTTACCGCTGCAAAGGAGCGGATAAAGTGTGTCTGATCACGGATTCCATGCGGGCTGCCGGACTGCCGGAGGGAGAGTATGTCCTGGGCGCGAAGGACAGCGATCATCGGGTGATCGTTCGCGATGGCGTCGCGTGGATGCCGGGCTTTGAATCCTTTGCCGGCAGCGTCAGCTCGATGAGCCAGGTTGTCCGGATTGCCGTGCAGCGCTGCAACATTCCGCTGCGCGACGCTGTGAAAATGGCGACGAAAACACCGGCTGAAATCATGGGCTTAAAAAACAAAGGCCGGATTGAAGCGGGATATGATGCGGATTGCCTGCTTTTAAATGAGGATCTTACGCCAATTTTCATCATGAAAAATGGGAAAATTGTTTTGGATAAGAGGGAGGATTCATCATGCGAATGACGAAGAAAGAAAAACTCACGATTAAAATCTTTGAAACCCGTCAGGAGTTAGGGCGGCAGGCTGCGGCGGAAGTCGCCGGGGCGATCAACGAATTACTTGAGACCCGTCCGGAAATCAGCATTATTTTTGCTTCGGCGCCTTCGCAGAATGAATTTCTGGAAGCGCTGGGACAGGAAGCCATTCCCTGGGAGCGGATCACAGCCTTCAATATGGACGAATATGTCGGCATCGATCCGCAAGCGCCGCAAGGCTTCGGAGCGTTTTTAAAACGTTCCCTGTATGACCGGGTTCCGCTGAAGCAGGTTCATTTGTTCGATTGTCAGGCGGCTGATCCTGAACAGGAATGCCTGCGCTATGGGGCGCTGTTGGAAGCGGCGAAACCGGAGCTGTGTATCTACGGCGTCGGGGAGAACGGACATCTGGCGTTCAATGACCCGCCGGTTGCCGACTTTGACGATCCGAAGATCGTTAAACTGGTGGAGCTGGACCCTGTGTGCCGGCAGCAGCAGGTCAACGACGGCTGCTTCGCTTCACTGGATGAGGTTCCGCGCCAGGCGTTTACGCTGACGATTCCGGTGTTGATGCGTGTAAGCCAGCTGTATGGCATGGTGCCGGGCAAAACCAAGATCGCGGCGATCGACAAGGCCATAAACGGGCCGGTAACCACCGCCTGTCCAGCCAGTATTTTGCGGACACATCCGCACGCGGTTTTATATCTTGACGAGGTCAGCGCGCAGAAAATCAAACCTGAAACTTACTGAACGCAAGACTCTGGGCGGATAAAAGTGAAATTAAAAACTGACGGTGAGCGTGAAATACTGCGGATCGTCAGTTTTTTGAATGAAAAAGTTGAAGGATCGGATGTCAAACAATCGGTGTCCGCAGTTTCTTTTTTGGTGCCGCCGCCAGATCTGGATCCGGCTGATGGACAAAGCGAGGTCGCTGCAGGCGGCTTACGACGAGGGGGCTAAGAAAAATAATGCGATCTTTTACGCTGGATTGACGGAAGCTGAGATACTCCAATTTGAAAACAAGTTGAGAAGAATTCTAAAAAATTATGAGGAGACAGAACGTTATGAAAAATGAAACGTTAAAAACGTTGGAATCACTGCGGTCCGTACATTGGAATTTTAATGAGAAACCGGTATCCCGCGAGGATATCGAAACGATCGTGCAGCACAGTATGAAAGCGGCCAACAGCGACAATCTGACCGATTATTCCGTCATCGTCGTCACCGATCCGGAAGTTCTCAATACGATCACAGGCGGGGAATCCCAGGGCAAGGCCGCGACGTGTCTTGTCTATGCGATTGACCAGACCCGGATTCTGCGCTGTGCGAAGGCTTTGGGGTATGATCAATATCAACCGCTGCATCGGCTGTATAACTTCTTCATCATGCTGGGCGACGTCTTCGCGGCGGCGCAGACCGCGGTAGTTGCGGCGAAAGCACTGGGCATCGACTCGTTGATGACTAACTTCTCGCACCGGCATCATCCCAAGGAAATCATGAAGCTTCTGAATCTGCCGGAGGCGTATTGCTTCCCGGTGATTCAGGTCGTACTGGGGTATTCGGATCAAGACCCGAAACAAACGCGCGGACGCCTGCCGATGAAGCATGTGCTCCATTATGACCAGTATCAGCCGGCATCTGAAGCGGAGGTTCAGGCGATGATCGAAGAAATGGATCAGGTTTATCCGGAATACATCAGCGATCAATACAAGCATGCGCTGGACTGGTATTTTAACGAGTGGTTTATCGAATGGTATGACGAGCCGACGTATCGAGAGCTATGCGAATGTTTAACCGCTTCTAAATTGGTCGCGGAAAAGAATCTCTAATGTCACGGCAATGGCATTGTAAGGACGTAAAATAAAATTTATGCACGTACTTCTTTAATGTTGTACAAGAATAAGGTGTTAAAATAAGTAAAAAGAGGCTGTGGCGATGAAAACGTGATTAGAAGTCGTGTTTATGTTTAATGCTGTTTTAAACTTTGTTAACTTGTCAGCACCTATAATGTATATCGTTTCTGATGGATGGGAATAAGATTAAAAATATGCTTATATGAAAAGAAATCGAATGAGTGAAAACTTTGAATTCAGAGTTCTTTTTCATATAGGTGGTTGTAAATAAAAAACTTCGCCAGATCGCGAAGTTTTGCTTTTTTCTTGGTGCGCGTGAAGGGACTCGAACCCCCATGGATGAACCGCCAGATCCTAAGTCTGGTGCGTCTACCAATTTCGCCACACGCGCATGCCTTGATATTATAACAAGACTTCTGATTTTTGACAAGAATGTGCGGAACAGATTGTGGAGACCAGCGCTGGAAAATGACTTTGCAGAGAGGACAGAGCATACTTTGAAAATCCGGAAAGAAAAAGGGGAATCCGCCAGCGGAGTATTCCTCTGATTCTTTGCGGCAAAAAAGTCAGGAGAGATACCTATTATATAAGGATGGATAAAAGTCGGAAAAACGATGGAGTCAAGCCTTATGAGTGCAAAGGTTTGTTAATTTTCTTTTCTTGGACCAGCTGGTTCGGAAATTAAACAGATCGCTCGATCTTCCAGCTTTCGCAGGATCGTTTGGAGTTCTGCTTTTAAAGGCTGGCACTGCTTGCCGAGAAAACGCAGCTCGCTCCGCCGGTCCATCACGGATATCCTTGCGAAATCAACCCGGTGAAGACGCAGCGGCTGAGCCAGGAATGATTTTTGATTGAACTCATGCAGTTGATTCCGGTAGCGCGCGTCATGATCGAGAAAAGCAGGCAGAAGCGGCAGTACGGGCGACAAATTAATCGTTTTATTCGTGATGGCGGCTTGATCATGGACGTTGATCTGTTCCACAAAGCATTCGTTCAGCGCACTGTCCAGTTCGGTTAATGCCGTGAAATAAAGCTCGGTCCTGACCGCGAAATTGAGAATTTCCACCAGCCTCTCGGAAGTCGCGGAGGGGTGTTTATTGCTCAATAGTTGAGATTGATCGGCGAGGCTGCACAGTGAAGCGGGGGATAAACCTTGGAGATTCTTCTCCAAGGGCGACAGACGAGCCTGGAGAATATCCCGTTTCTCAATCAGAGCCTGTTTCTTTTTCGCCGTGAACCAGCCGGAAGCGTGCTCTGCTTCGTAGTCGGCGGCCAACAGTTCAATCCGCAAAGTTTCAATTTCTTTTTGTAACGCATCGTATTCTTTCCGCTGGATTAGCGCCTTCCTTATCCATTGAACATCCTGTGTCATTGAAGCTCACTCCTTCTGTTTCTTTCATTATAAGTGATATTGCAAAAGCTGGAAGAAGAAAAGAAAAAAGATTCAAAGTCTTAACAAAATTGTAAATTTTTTCATGAAAAATGATTGTAAAAATGAAAAAATAGGTTGTAATCAGAAAACGCCAGCGCTATAATAGAACCACTATAACCTTTTACCAAGCGGTTTTAGAAAGAAACGGGAGATGAAATGATGAACACAATGAAGAAAGTATTCATGGGCGCCGCAGCCTTGATGATGGCGGTTTCCATGGCTGGATGCGGAAATTCCGGATCCGGAAACAGCGGTACGGCAACACCGGAAACGGGGGGCACAGGCACAGATGCAGCGGGGGCTGTGAAGATTGGTCTGCACTACGAGCTGACCGGAGGCGTGGCAGATTATGGCAAGGCGGAACTGAACGGATCATTATTGGCGATTAAGCAGGCCAACGCAGCAGCCGGCAGTGAAAAATATGGCTATGTCAAATATGATAACAAATCAGATTCTACAGAAGCGGTTACCTTAGCAGCGCAGCTGGCTTCCGACGGTGTAGCGGGTGTTGTCGGCCCGGCGACCTCCGGTGCAAGTGCGGCTTCCTATCAGATTTTAAACGATGCGAAGATTCCGGTGCTTTCCCCGTCTGCGACGCAGAACAACGTTACGCTGACCAATCCGGACGATGCGTCCAGCGCAGCTTACGATTATGTTTACCGCGTCTGCTTTGAAGATTCCTATCAGGGCGCGGCGATGGCGCAGTATGCTTATGATACGCTGGGCAAGACCAAAGCTGTCATTTACGGCGATTCCACAACCGATTATGCCAAGGGATTGACGGAAGCTTTTGAAAAACAGTTTACCAAGCTGGGCGGAACGATCGTCGGCAAGGAAAACTATGTCAGCAAGGATACGGATTTCTCCTCTGTCCTGACCAAGATCAAAGGAATGGACTTCGACGTCCTGTATATTCCAGGGTATTACAATGAAGCGGGCCTGATCATCAAGCAGGCGCGGGAAATGGGGCTGAACCAGACGGTTGTCGGCTCTGACGGTTTTGATTCCACGACGCTGGTCGAACTGGGCGGCGCGGCGAACCTGAACGACGTTTATTTCACGACCGCCTACACGACAGTCGGCGCTTCGGACAAGCTTCAGGCGTTTATCGACGCTTATAAAGCAGAATACAACGAAGAACCGAATATGTTCTCGGCACTGGCTTACGATGCGACGAATGTTTTGATTCAGGCCATTGAAGAAGCAGGATCCTCCGACGGATCGGCAGTCCAGGCGGCGCTGACGAAGATCAGCTTTGACGGCGTCACCGGCGCATTCACGTTTGACGCGACACACACGCCGATCAAACCGGTATTGGTCGTTAATCTGGTCGACGGCGTTCAGACGGACGCAGTCGCGGTTACGCCGAAGTTAGATTAACGGGCAAAGCCCAACAACAGATAGAAATAGGGGAAGCAGTTCTCCTATTTTTTCCCATTGAGAAGAGGAGGAGAGGACTATGACCCAGTTTTTGCAGCAGCTGATCAACGGATTGTCGCTGGGCAGCATCTATGCCCTGATCGCGTTGGGGTACACGATGGTGTACGGCATCATTAAATTGATCAACTTTGCCCATGGGGATATTTATATGCTGGGGGCGTATATCGGATTTATCTGCACGGCGCAGTTAGGCATGGGCTTTTTCCCGGCGCTGGCGGCGGCGATGGGGATCTGCGCTTTGATCGGCGTGATCATTGAGCGGATCGCGTACAAGCCGCTGCGCAACGCGACGCGGATTACAGCGCTGATCACGGCGATCGGCGTCAGCTATTTTCTCGAGGCGAGCACGCAGAAGGTCATGGGCACTGGTGTCAAAACCTTCCCGCAGGTGCTGGCAAACCAGAAGATCATGATCGGCGGCGTGATGATCACGACTCAGCAGATCGCGATCTTCGCGATCACAATCGGCCTGATGCTTCTGCTTCAGTTCATCGTGCGCAAGACGAAGGTCGGCCGGGCGATGCGCGCAGTTTCAGTGGATGCGGACGCGGCGCGGCTGATGGGCGTCAACGTCGATATGACGATTTCCTATACGTTTGCGATCGGCTCGGCGTTAGCCGGAGCGGCGGGCGTGCTAGTCGGTCTGTATTATAATTCCATCAATCCGCTGATGGGCATGCTTCCGGGCGTCAAGGCGTTCATCGCCGCGGTTTTCGGCGGGATCGGCATCATTCCCGGCGCGATGTTCGGCGGCTTCTTCATTGGCATCGTCGAAACGCTGGTCAGCGGCTACGGCAGTTCTTTATATAAGGATGCCGTCGTTTACATCATCCTGATCATCATTCTGGTCGTCAAACCGGCCGGACTGCTCGGTAAAAATGTAAAGGAAAAGGTGTAAGCGCATGAAGAACCTGTTGAATAAAAAGAATGCCTGCTGGCTCGTTCTGATTGCGGGCAGCTACGGCTTAATCTCATTGTTAATCAGCGCCGGAGTGATCAATAACGTTTACCTGACCGTACTGATGACGATCGGCATCAATATCATTCTGGCGATCAGTCTGAACCTGATCATCGGCGTTACCGGCCAGTTCTCGCTCGGTCATGCCGGATTTATGATCATCGGCGCGTACTGCGCCGGTGTCGCGGTCAAGCAGTTCTCGGCCAGTCTGGGCGGGATTCTGCTCGGCATGCTGATCGGCATTGTGATTAGCGGGGCGGTGGCGTTAATCGTCGCGATTCCGACGCTGCGCCTGCGCGGGGATTATCTGGCGATCGCGACGCTGGGCTTCGGCGAAATCATCCGCATCATTATCTTAAATATGAAAATTACCAACGGCGCGGCGGGACTGATCCTGCCGAAATTGATCGGCTGGCAGGTTATTTTTGCGGCGGTCGTGATCTGTACGATCATCATTCTGAACTTCTGCCGGTCTGCCCAGGGCCGCGCGTGCATTTCCGTGCGTGAGGATGAAATTGCAGCGGAAGCGATGGGCATCAATACGACGAAGTATAAAATCATGGCGTTTGTCTTGGGCGCAATGATCGCCAGTGTGGCTGGGGCACTGTATGCCGGGGCGTTTTACGTCATCAAACCGGAGATGTTCACTTTCAACAAATCGATTGATATTCTTGTGCTCGTCGTCTTCGGCGGTATGGGCAGCTTTACCGGTTCGTTTATCGCGGCCGGTGTGATCGGCGTGCTGAACACTGTTTTGCAGCAGTTCTCCGATATCCGGATGATCCTGTACGGCTTAATGCTGGTCGGTATCATGATCTTCCGCCCAAGCGGTTTGTTAGGCACAAAGGAATTCACGTTCTCCAGCCTGTTTGAGCGGTTTGGGAAACGAAAGGAGGCGCGCGGATGACGGTCTTAAAAGTCAGCGGTCTGACGAAAAACTTCGGCGGTCTGGCCGCGGTGTCCAACGTCAATCTGGAAATTGAGGAACGCGAGCTGATCGGGCTGATCGGGCCTAACGGCGCGGGCAAGACGACGCTGTTCAACCTGCTGACCGGGGTTTATGATCCCAGCGAGGGAAAAATCGAACTGAATGTCGACGGGACGATGAAAAGCATCGGCGGATTAAAGCCGTATGTGATCACCGGCCTGGGCCTGGCGCGGACGTTTCAGAATATCCGGCTGTTTAAAAACATGACTGTGCTGGACAACGTCAAGCTGGCGATGAACAAATCAGTGAACTATTCTACGCTGGCAGCGATTCTGCGGCTGCCTTCGTATTACCGCGAGGAACAACGCGTGCTGGAAGAAGCGGTGAAGCTGCTGGAGGTCGTCGGGCTGGCGGAGAAACAGACGACGCTGGCGAAGAATCTTCCGTATGGGCAGCAGCGTAAGCTGGAGATCGCCCGGGCGCTGGCGGCGAAGCCGAAGATTCTGTTCCTCGATGAACCCGCCGCGGGCATGAATCCGCAGGAAACCACGGAACTGACAGAGCTGATCCATCAGATCAAAGAACAATTCAATTTAACGATCGTGCTGATCGAACATGATATGTCGCTGGTCATGAAGATCTGCGAACGGATTTACGTACTGGATTACGGCAAGTGTATCGCTCACGGGACACCGGAAGCGATCAAAAACAACCGCCGTGTTATCGAAGCGTATCTGGGGGAGGATTAAGATGCTGAAAATTACGGATTTAAGCGTTCATTACGGCGTAATTCAAGCTTTGAAGGGTGTTTCCCTGGAAGTGAAGGAAAAGGAAATCGTGGCCTTGATCGGCGCGAACGGCGCGGGCAAGACAACGCTGCTTCACGCGATCAGCGGACTGCTGAAAAAAAGCGGCGGCGAGATTGAATTTCTCGGCCAGTCCATAATGAAGAAAAATGCCCGCGATATCGTCAAGGCAGGCATTACACAGGTGCCGGAGGGCCGACGGATTTTTCCTGACATGAGCGTTGCAGAAAACCTCTGGATGGGCGCGTATCTGCGCAAGGATAAAGCCGGAATTGAAGCTGACCTGCAAAGCGTTTATCAGCGCTTCCCGCGGTTGGCGGAACGCAAAAAACAGCTGGCCGGCACACTGTCGGGCGGCGAGCAGCAGATGTTGGCGATGGGCCGGGCCCTGATGGCCAAACCGAAGCTTTTACTTCTGGACGAGCCGAGCATGGGCCTCTCCCCGCTGCTGGTCAAGGAAATATTTTCGATCATCCAGGATATCAACGCTCAGGGAACAACGGTTTTGTTGGTCGAACAAAACGCCAAGATGGCGCTGGGCATCGCCGACCGGGCGTATGTGCTGGAAACCGGCAGCGTCGTGCTGAGCGGCACGGGCGCGGAATTAGCCGCCAGCGAAGACATTAAGAAAGCCTATTTAGGAGGATAACATTATGTTGGTGAAAGATCGTATGACAGCCAATCCCTACTGCATTCGTAAGGATACCTCGATCAGCGCGGCTCTGGATCTGATGGCAGAGCGGGATTTTCACCGCATCCCGGTCGTTGACGGCCAGGAATTAGTCGGTCTGGTCACGGAAGGCACCATCGCGGAGAACACCCCAAGCAAGGCGACCAGCTTGTCGGTCTATGAATTGAATTATCTCTTGGCGAAAAGCACCGTCGAATCCGTCATGATCAAAGACGTCGTGACGATTCACCCCGACGCGCTATTGGAAGAGGCCGCGGTCTTAATGCGTCAGCATGATATCGGCTGCCTGGTTGTGACCGAAGGCCGCAAGGTTGTCGGCATCATCACGCAGAATGATATCTTTGAGGCCTTTATCGATCTGTTGGGCTATTATGAGGAAGGCAGCCGGTATGTGATTCAAATTACGGAAGACAAACCCGGCGTGCTGGCGGATCTGACCGGTTTGTTTTTTGATGAAACAGCCCAGATTACCAATCTGGCGGTTTATCGCAAAGACGCACAGACCGATGTCGTCATCCGAGCCCGCGGCGTAGCGCCGGAAGTGATGAAAAAGCTGCTGAGCGATCACGGCTATCAGGTGATCTCGGTCCTGACCCGCTGCGATCAGTAAGGAAAGTCAGGATCGAGCAGGAGTTTTTGCCTGACCCGGGATAGGAGTAAAATCGCGGATGTGAAGAAGCTGACAGAAGCAAGTTCTTCTTTTGACTGTCGGCTTTTTTAGTATTGATATTTCAAGAAGAATTCCCGCCCGCCGCTGAGGTCTCCTAAGATTTTAGTAAAAAACAGAGGATAAAGGCACGCTGACTCACGGTCTGAGTTCAGGCTGAACGATTTCTGTTATAATGAAGAAAACAAAGACCGCAGGCAAAACCGGCAGGAAAGGAGACTGGTAATGACAAAAAATAAACTTGTCAATCAAGGCGCGGTGCGGCGCGTCTACCGGCAGATCATCCTTTTAGGTATGCTTGTGCATGTGCTGTATGTCGCTTTGTTCGGCGGGCTGGGAATGAGCGGGATGGTGTACTACAATGTCGGCAGCACCGTGTTTTATATGGCGATGCTTGTCCTGGTTTTTTATGGGCGCTACCGGATGGCGGTGACGCTGATTCATCTGGAGGTCTGTGTTTTTGTCACAGCGGGAACGTTGGCGCTGGGGTGGGATGCGGGTCTTCCGCTGCTGCTGATCGCGCTGGCGTCGTTGATTTATATCCGGCCGTACCGGTGCAGTTGGGTTCCCTATATGTTTTCATCACTGGAAATCGGCGTATTTGTGTTTTTGAAGATGGCCTGGGATCAAGACGGAATGACGCCGGCCATTTCCGTGTGTCTGGCAAACGCCGTCTATTTGTTTAACGCGGCGGCCAGTTTTACGATTATTCTTGTTTCCTCAACAATTTTCAATGTTTCCTCGGCGTTAGCTCAAGGCCGGCTGATGCGGAAAAATGAAATTCTGCAGGAAGCCGCTTCCACGGACAGTCTGACCGGTGTGCTGACCCGCTACGGCTTGAAGGAACAGCTTGAGCCGCTGCAGGGCAAACAGGCGATGATCGCGCTGGGCGATCTGGACGATTTTAAACGGATCAATGATACCTACGGACATATCTGCGGCGATTATGTGCTGGCCACGGCGGCCCGGCTGATGCAGGAAACAGCGGGTACTCAGGTTTGCCGCTGGGGCGGCGAGGAGTTTTTGATCATCATGACGGAACAGCCGGAGCGTGAGGCCCGGGCGGTGTTAACCGGGATCGCGGAAAAAATCCGCAGCTATCCGTTTTCCTACGATGGGTATCAGATCCGGATTACGATGACCTTTGGTCTGATATCCGGAGTGATCGGACCGGAGTTCGAAAGCCTGGTGAAGCTGGCGGATCAGCGGATGTATCAGGGGAAGCGGCAGGGAAAAGACCAGATTGTTTCATAATCTGTCGGGAAGTTGAATAAAATTCAAACTCGGGCGTGGGCAATGCATGAAAATGTTGTATAATAAGCGCAGGAGGCGATGATCTTGGAACAGAAATCCTTGTTTGACGATCGCGATCTGAACAGTCCGCTGGCGAGCCGGCTGCGGCCGAAGACGCTGGAGGAAGTCGCGGGTCAGAAACATCTTTTAGGCGAGGGAAAAATCCTGCGGCAGCTGATCGAGCAGGATCAGGTGTCCTCGATGATTTTTTGGGGTCCGCCGGGCGTGGGGAAGACGACGCTGGCGCGGATCATCGCGGAGCGCACGCAGTCGCATTTTGTGGATTTCAGCGCGGTGACCAGCGGAATCAAGGAAATCAAAGAAGTCATGAATAAAGCCGAGCTAAACCGGCAGATGGGCGAGAAGACGATTTTATTCGTCGATGAAATCCATCGCTTTAATAAAGCGCAGCAGGACGCGTTTCTGCCTTTTGTGGAAAAGGGCAGCATTATTCTGATCGGTGCGACGACAGAGAATCCTTCCTTTGAGATCAACGCCGCTCTGCTTTCGCGGTGCAAGGTGTTTGTGCTGCAGGCGCTGGCGACGGAAGATCTGACGGAGCTGCTGGCGCGGGCTTTACAGGATCCGCGGGGGTTCGGCAATTATCATGTGGACCTGAATGACGATTTGTTGTGGATGATCGCCAATTTTGCCAACGGCGACGCCCGTACGGCTTTGAATACGTTGGAAATGGTGGTGCTCAACGGCGATAAAAACGGCGAGGATATCGTGGTGACGAAGGAGCATCTGGAACAGTGCATCAACCGCAAATCGTTGTTGTATGATAAAAAAGGCGAGGAACATTACAATTTAATCTCAGCGCTGCACAAGTCGATGCGCAACAGCGATGTCCAGGCGTCGGTGTACTGGCTGGCGCGGATGCTAGAAGCGGGGGAGGATCCGCTGTATATCGCGCGGCGGGTCGTGCGGTTTGCGAGCGAGGATATCGGCATGGCAGACAGCCGGGCGATGGAGGTCGCGGTGGCGGCTTATCAGGCGTGTCATTTCAACGGGATGCCGGAGTGCAGCGTCAATCTGACGCAGGCCGTCGTCTATATGGCGCTTTCGCCGAAGTCCAACGCTTTGTATATGGCGTATGAAGCGGCGAAGAAGGATGCGCTGGAGCATCTGGCCGAGCCGGTGCCGTTAGCGATTCGCAACGCGCCGACGTCGTTGATGAAGGAACTGCACTATGGCGAGGGATATCAGTACGCGCACGATACCGAGGAAAAGCTAACGACGCTGCAATGTCTGCCGGATGCTTTACTGGATCGGAAATACTATGTTCCGACAAGGCAGGGCCGGGAAGGCCGGATCCAGGAACGGATGGAACAGATCGAGGCCTGGCAGAAGCAGCATCGTCATCAGTAGGGCTGGATATTTTATAGATTTATAAGGAGGGACGCCATGTTCATCATGATCGGCGCCGGTTCAGGCCATCGTAAAAAAGCGTATCTGGGGGTCAGAGTCTGTCCTCAGTGCGGAAAATTGAGTCATTTTTACCTAGTAGAACAAGCGCAGCAGGTGTCGGTGTTTTTTGTGCCGGTGGTCCGCTGGGGTAAGCATTGGGGTATTGCCTGTTCACGCTGCAAGGCCGGTTTTGAGATTGCGGAGAGTGAAAAGGACTTCTGCCTGAAGCAGGCGCAGTGGATGCCGAACGAGAAACAGATGAACGAAGTGATCGAATATCTGGGTGCGCAGCTTCAATCAGGCGAGAAACCGGAGATCGAAACGCTGCGGGAGCGAGTCCGGCTGCGGTTCGATTTCCATGTCGACGATCGGTCCTTTGAGGAGATTGTCAAAGGGCTGCGGCAGGCGGCGGATCGTCAGCGGCAGTTTCAGCAGTTTTATTAAAATGAGAGAATTTGTTCTTTTAAGCTTGGTTTTCGGGATATGATGGGAATTTCGGAGCCGAGTTTTTTTTGTGCCTGAATCGGCGTTATCCAGATTCTGTAAAATATTAAATAACCGCATTGTTGCCTGATTTGTAATAATTTTGATATGATTAATTAAACGGAATTGCAGAATATTGTATTCATGGTTACAGGGAAAATGCCGGCAGAAATGACCGGTGAGAATGGGAGGGGAAAGACATGTCAAATTTATATCCGCTGCGGATTTATCAGGAAATTGGATATCTTATTTTGATAAAACTTATCTAAAGCCATCACTATGTATTGCTTTTGTGCTGACAATTGCGCATAATTAGAATAGAAGAAAACCTTTGAAAGGGGCGATAATTTATGGCAGCAAAATCAGCAAATTTATATGCAAGAATTGAACCAGAGGTTAAGGAACAAGCAGAGAGCATTCTTTCTGCGTTGGGCATCCCGGCTTCCAATGCAATTAATATGTTTTACAAGCAGATTATTCTTCATCGAGGACTTCCGTTTGAGGTGAAAATTCCATCGGGGAAAACGCTGGATATGAGCGTTTTGTCTGAAAAAGAGATGAACGCAGAACTGGAAAAAGGATATGCTGACATGAAAGCCGGCCGTACGAAATCGGCTAAGAAAGCATTTGCGGACATTCGCGGGGATTATCATGTATGATTCATGAAGTTGAAATTTCAGACCAGGCGGATGCGGATCTTCGAGGAATTTACGAGTATATCGCTTTTGAGCTGCAGTCACCGGAAAATGCCAGCAGTCAGCTTGAACGATTGGAAACAAGTATTTTGGGACTTAATCAGATGCCAAAGAGGTTCCGTGAATATGAAAAAGAACCCTGGCATAGAAGAGGACTGCGAATCATGCCAGTAGACAATTACTGTGTATTTTATATTCCAGATAGTAAGAAAGCAGTGGTTACGATTATCCGTGTGATGTTTGGGGGGCAGGATATGGATATGCAGTTAAGGCGGTTTACGAAATTACAAATTTGAATTTAATTCTTGTTCTGATTTTTTCGTTTATACTTTTCTGGGGATGATTGAAATGCGAGGGCCCGTATCAAATCATAGCGGCGAAGTCTGGAGTCTGTTTAATTGACAACAGGATTATTTCAGTAAAATACGAAAGCAAGAATCTTGCTTTCCGCGCTCTTGAGTAATCAAAAAGGCAGACAGTACAAAATTTTTTAAACTTTGTAGTGCCTGCTTCTTTTAGATCCTCGCTTAACCTAAGCCTGAAGGTGGATTTTATTATGCCAGAAACCTGCCCAGGAAAGCGGCAACGGAATCCCAGTATAATTGAGGATCGACGTCGGCGCTGGCCGCGTGAGCCGCGCCTTCGATGACCAACAGTTCTTTCTCTGTCGGACACGCTTCATAAACCTGATAGACCATCTTTGTCGGCACATAGGTATCGTTACTTCCGTGGATAAACATCATCGGGACGGTTGCTTTTTTCAGCTGATCTACGGCTGACGCTTCTTTGAAATGATAGCCGGCCCGGATCCCGGTCATAATATCCGCGGTTACCAGAAACGGAAATTCCGGCAGACCGAAGCGGTAATCGAGTTGATTCTTGAACATTTCGTAAACCGAAGTATAGCCGCAGTCTTCAATGATCGCTTTAACATTGGAAGGTAAGACTTCTCCCGCGGTCATCATCACGGTCGCACCGCCCATCGAAACGCCGTACAGTACGATTTCAGCGTCCGGATCTTGATTTACAACCTGATCGATCCAGCGTAAAAGATCCTTGCGGTCCAGCCAGCCCATGCCGATATACGATCCATCGCTTTCGCCATGCGCGCGGTTATCCGGGGTGATGACCGTGTAGCCAAGCTCGGAAAAATGCCGGGCTTCCGTCTGCATCGCCTCTTTGTTGGAGGTATAGCCGTGAATGACCAGAGCGTAGCGATGGGATGCAGGATCTGCGGTGTATTGCAGCGCGCGCAGCGTCAGTCCGTCATGGCTGACAATTTCTTTCTTTTCCAGGACGACCGTTTCCAGCCAGAGATCGGTCAGGCGTTGTTCCTCGGCTTTGTTGGCTTCCTCGTTGCCATAGGTTTCATTCACCGGCGCTTTGCCGTCGTTGGCAGATTGCGGCGCTTGATCGGCGCGGTAGAGCGCATAATCGACCAGATAATTGCCGGCCCAGAAGCTGCCTGCGGTCAAGGCGGCAGTCATGACGGCAAGGATTGATATTAAAATTTTAGTTTTTTTCTTCATACAGATTCATCCTCATTTCAGGTCGGTTCATTGAGAACCTGAACGAGGAAAAAGTATATCAGAGAATAATTTGGATGTCAAAACAATTTCCGAGGAACTTTTGAGCGTCCTCTGCAGGCAGAATACGAAAACCTTCAGCGCCGCTATTCCGTAGCCGTATGGATAATGAAAAGGGAAACAGAGAAATTAAAGTTACGCAGTTTTCCCTTGATTTTATAATCATGGGGGGATTTCCTGACGTTTAAAACCGGAGTTCGTCATAATCCTTGTAAAAGAACTTTTATGATTATTACTGATAAGGAAATCATGATTCTAGCCTCGCTTCAGCAGCTTCCCGATGGAAATCAGAGAGAACGGAAACAAAAAAAAGCTGCCCGCCTTTTGCGTTCAGCTCTTGTTTTTATCTGGTGCGGTAGGTGGGACTTGAACCCACATGGTTTTACCCACACGCCCCTGAAACGTGCGCGTCTGCCGATTTCGCCACTACCGCATGTATATTAAACAGCCGTTTTCCGACTGCTTTTATATATTACACTAAAACGTTTCGATATGCAAGTGTTTTTTTTATTTTTGTTGGCTAAAATGTGGGGTGTGAATTGAAAAAGTAAACGCAGCCTTAAGACTAAAAGAAATTGCATTATCCTTTTGCAAAGACACGGACTGCCTTTTGCGCATAAAGAGATTGGAAATTCGGTGCGGATTTGTTGATTTACCATTCCGGGCGTCACCCGCAGGAACGCTCGGCGAAGGAGGAAACCCAAGCTGAAATCGCATTTATGATGTGAAAAAATAAGCAAAAACGACAATTTTTACAGTTTGTAGGAAACTTGAAAAAGCCTATTGCATTTTATAGAGAGTGGAGTATAATCTGTTCACATAGTTAAATATTAAGCTACTTAACTATTTAGACGAAAGAGGTGACCGGTGTGAATGAACAGGAAATCGCTCAGAAGATGATGCGGCTGGCTTACGATATGCGTCAGCGCAGCGAACCTCGCGGGCGTAAGAAGATGACGATGAATTCCCGGGATATGATGATTTTGCATGGCATTATTCATTTGAATCCGGAAGGAATGATCAAAATGAGTCAGATCAAGGATCATTTCCATGTCAGTCCGGCTGCGGTATCCCAGGGAATCCGCTCCTTTGAACAACAAGGATGGGTTGAACGGGTGATCCTGGACAGCGATCGGCGCAGCGTCTACATTCGGATCACGGAAAAAGGCCGGGCCCTGATGCAGCAGAAGGAACAAGAATTCTGCGATCAGCTGACGGCGTATTTCCGTTATCTGGGCGAGGACGATAGTCTGGCGTTAATCCGGATTCTTGAACGAACCATCGGATATTGTCAGAATTTATCGGGCCGCTGCCCAAAAGAAAATTAGGAAAGGAGTAACTTATGGTCAAGCTAACGAAATATCTTAAGCCCTTTGCACTGTCGATCGCGGCAGTGATTGTGCTGTTGTTTGCCCAGGCGCAATGTGAGCTGGCGCTGCCGGATTACATGGCCGATATCGTTGACGTGGGGATTCAGACCGGCGGCATTCACAGCGCCATTCCGGAAGTGATCCGCCAAAGCGAGGCGGAGAAGCTGTCGATGTTCCTCAGCGACGAGGATCAGCGGCTGTTTTTATCCAGCTATACGCTGGTAGAGGCCGGTCAGGCCAGTGCGGAACAAATAAAACAAGCTCCGTTAGTCGAACAGGAGCCGGTCTATTTTCTCAATCCGCTCGAAGATGAGCAGCGCGATCAGCTGAATTCAGTCTTGGCGAAGGCTGAAATGATCCTGGTCAGCATTCCCGGGTTAAAGGAAACAGAGGAATTTAAGGCCTTGAATCTGCCGGAGGATGTCGATCTGATAACCCTGTTGCCGCAGCTGCCGCAGGAGGTCTTTGACGAGATCCTCACGAAAATCGACGCCAGCCTGGGCGTGGCCGGCGAGAACGCGCTGTCGGTAGCGTCCGCTCAATTTGTCAAAATGGAATATAAGGCGATCGGCATCAATACAGATTCGATCCAGCTGAACTATATTTTCAACAGCGGCTTGCGGATGCTGGGCGTCGCGCTGTTTGGAACGATCTGCGCAATTGTGGTGACGTTTTTGGCGGCCCGGATCGCGGCCGGCGTTTCCCGCAACCTGCGGCTGGCGGTTTTCAGCAAGGTTGAGAACTTCGCGTCTGCGGAATTCAACCAGTTTTCCACCGGCACGCTGATCACGCGCACGACCAACGATGTTCAGCAGATCCAGCAGGTGCTGGTCATGTTCATGCGGATTGTTGTGTACGCGCCGATTATCGGCGTCGGGGCGATTATCAAGGTGCTGAATACCAACGCCTCGATGACCTGGATCATCGCGTTAGTCGTCGTGGTCATCATGGCGATCATGGGCGTGGCGTTCGCGGTTGTAATGCCGAAGTTCTCGATCATCCAGAAGCTGCTGGATAAGATGAACTCCGTGCTGCGCGAATTCCTGGACGGTCTGCCGGTCATCCGGGCGTTCAATACCCAGGCACATGAAGAAAAGAAATTTGATCAGGTCAATACCGACGTGACGAAAACGAACCTGTTTGTCAACCGCACGCTGGCGCTGTTAATGCCGATGATGATGCTGGTGATGAACTGCGTCGGCATCCTGATCGTCTGGGTCGGCGGTCATCAGATCGACATGGGGACGCTGCAGGTCGGCAATATGATGGCGTTTATCCAGTACAGCATGCAGATCATCATGGCCTTCTTAATGATCACGATGGTTTCGATCATGCTGCCGCGGGCGGCCGTTTCGATCAAGCGTGTCATGGAAGTGCTCAACTGCGAGCTTTCGATTACCGATCCGAAGCAGCCGAAGGCGTTCGATCCTCAGCAGCATGGCTATGTTGAATTTAAAGACGTGGCTTTCCGTTATCCGGGCGCAGAGGAAAACGTCATTGAAAACATTTCCTTCCTGGCGCGTCCGGGACAGACGACGGCCTTTATCGGCTCGACAGGTTCCGGCAAATCCACAATCGTGAACCTGGTGCCGCGGTTCTTCGACGTCACAGCTGGTTCGATTGAGGTGGACGGCGTGGATATCCGTGAAGTCAGCCAGCAGGAACTGCGTCATAGAATCGGTTATGTGCCGCAGAAGGGTGTGCTGTTCTCCGGTACCATCGAATCCAACCTGCGCTATGCTGAAGAGGATGCGGACTGGCATCAGCTCAAACAGGCGGCGGAAATTGCCCAGGCGAGCGAGTTCATCGACTCCAAGCCGGAAGGCTATGACACGCCGATCGCGCAGGGCGGCACCAATGTGTCCGGCGGTCAGAAGCAGCGTTTGTCGATCGCCCGCGCTTTAGTCCGCAATCCGGAAATCTATATTTTCGACGATTCGTTCTCCGCGCTGGACTTCAAGACGGACGCGGCGCTGCGCAAAGCCCTCAACGAGCTGTGTCAGCGGACAGGCAGCACAGTGCTGTTGGTCGCTCAGCGAATTTCGTCGATTATGCATGCTGATCAGATCGTCGTGCTCGATAAGGGCCGGATCGCCGGCATCGGCACGCACGAACAACTGATGAAAACCTGTGAGGTCTACCAGGAAATTGCGTATTCGCAGCTGTCAAAGGAGGAATTGGGTCATGACGAACACGAAGCATAATCCGAAACCGATGATGCGCGGCCCGATGGGACGCGGCCACGGAATGCGCGGCGCCGGCGAAAAGGCCAAAGATTTCAACGGGACAATGAAGCAGCTGGTGCGCTACATTAAGCCGTATTCCCTCTCAATGCTTTTTGGAATTCTGTTTGCGGCTGTCGCAACGGTGATGACGGTCGTCGGTCCGAAAATTTTAGGCAAAGCCACGACGGAGCTGGCAGCCGGACTGAGCGCGAAAGCGATGGGCACCGGAAGCATTAATTTCGGCCGGATCGCGGAAATTCTGATTTTCCTGTTATGTTTGTACGGCTTATCGGCCCTGTTTCATTATTTCCAGAACTGGCTGATGGCCGGCGTCGCGCAGAAGGTTTCCTACAATCTGCGCAAAGCGCTGGCTGAGAAAATCGACCGGCTGCCGTTTAAATACTTTGACACCCATTCACACGGCGATCTCCTCTCGCGGGCGACCAACGACGTCGATACGGTGTCGCAGACGCTGAACCAGTCGCTGGCGCAGATCATCACCGCGATTGTCCAATTGATCGGCTTCACGATTGTGATGTTGTCGATCAGCTGGGAAATGACGCTGATGGCCTTCTGCATTCTGCCGCTTTCAGCGATTCTGGTCATGCAGATCGTCAAGCGTTCACAGCGGTTCTTCGCCCGTCAGCAGGAAGCACTGGGTGCGGTCAACGGCCACATTGAAGAAATGTATTCCGGTCATATCGTGATGAAAGCCTTTAACGGCGAGGAACGTTCGATCGCTGAATTCAGTGAGAACAACCAGCGGTTGTATGATTCTGCGTGGAAATCGCAGTTCTTAAGCGGCATGATGCAGCCGTTAACGACGCTGATCGGCAACCTCGGTTATGTCGGCGTCTGTATTTTAGGCGGCTGGCTGACGATCAAGGGCGCGATTGAAATCGGCGATATCCAGGCGTTCATCCAATATGTGCGCAACTTCAATCAGCCGATCAACCAGCTGTCTCAGTCGATGAACGTCCTGCAGTCGACCGCGGCTGCCGCGGAGCGGGTCTTTGAATTCTTAAACGAAGAAGAAGAAATTGCCGAAACTACCAATCCTGCGCCCATTCGTGATCGTCATGGCAAATCTCTGATCCAGGGACAGGTCACGTTTGAAAATGTCCATTTCGGCTACAATCCGGATAAGATCATCATCAATGATTTCTCGATGTTCATCAATGCCGGCAAGCGCGTCGCTATTGTCGGACCGACCGGCGCGGGCAAGACGACGATCGTCAAGCTGTTAATGCGGTTCTACGAGCTTAACAGCGGTACGATTTATGTCGATGGCCAGGATATCAAGAATTACAAGCGATCCGATCTGCGCTCATTGTTCGGCATGGTGCTTCAGGACGCGTGGCTGTTTAACGGCACGGTCATGGAGAATCTGCGCTACGGACGGCTGGATGCGACGGATCAGGAAGTCATCGCGGCGGCGAAGGCAGCGCATGTGGATCACTTCATCCGCACGCTGGATCACGGCTACCAGACGATGATCGACGGTGATTCCGGGAATATCTCCCAGGGTCAGAAACAGCTGCTGACAATCGCACGGGCGTTCCTGGCGGATCCGAAGATTCTGATTCTGGACGAAGCGACGTCCTCTGTCGATACGCGCACGGAAGTCCTGATTCAGAAGGGCATGGAAACCTTGATGAAAGGCCGCACGAGCTTTATCATCGCGCACCGTCTGTCGACGATCCGCGACGCCGACCTGATTCTGGTCATGAAGGAGGGCGACATCGTCGAAGCAGGCACACACGATTCGTTGATGGCCGACAACGGCTTCTACGCATCGCTGTATAACTCGCAGTTTGAGGATTGCGAATAAATCGAATTCAAGCTTTATTTGTTCACAGACCTGGTCCAAGCGGCCGGGTCTTTTTAGTATCTTAGAATAAAAGAGGAAGGGCTGCGGAAATGAAAATCATCGTCAAGGACGTCAATCCTTGCGAAAAACGAATGAGAGTCTTACATTTCCATGACTTTGTCTTGCCCCCGGGCGCAACTCAAATAATTCCGTGTATAATAAAATTAGAAAAGAAACAAAGTGATCCTGCACGCGAAAGTGACGGCTTGATGCCGGGAAAGCAGATTTCAGAAAACAGAATTTGACAGCTTGAAGATCTCTGCGACAACGGATTCCGTCCGGGCGTTTTTGCGCATTCTCAGGATGACTGGATGGAACGGTCAAGCATCACGCCGAAGGAATGCATAAATCGCTTAGGTGAAAAGGAGGGATATCATCATGAAGAAAAGAAAATGGCAAGGGATCATCAGCGGCGGATTAGCGCTGGGATTGTTCTTCTCACTGCAGCCGGTTTCAGCTCAGACGTTTGCGAAAGAAGGAACAGGTCAGGAATTGTTTGGAACGGCCTCGGAACACTTTGGCCTGGATGCCGGGATCAGCCGGACGGAGAAACGAACAGCCCGGCAAACTGAAGTGACGATTGCTTCCTTTGATCCGCTGGATCCGAAGGTTGCCGAACAAACCGCCGCGGTGGGAACGGCTCAGTCAAAGCTGAATCTGCCGGACACGTTGTCGGGAATGGATTCAGAAGGAAAGCCGGTAAAGGATATTCCGGTTACGTGGAAATCATCCGGCGATCCTTACGATCTAACGACACCGCAGGATTATATCTTTATTGCCGAACTGAGTTCCGGGTATGTTCTGGCGCAGGATGCTGAACTGCCGGAAATTATCGTCACCGTGACCGGCTTTGAGCCGACGACGCTGCCTGAAAATTATGTGCGCGTTACTGTGAAGGCCGGCGAGCTGAAAACCAAGGTGGAAAAGGGGCAGGTTCTTCCGCAGAACATCGCAGCCTTATTGATTGAGGGTTCGCTGAACGAAAAGGATTTGCAATATATTCGTGAGAACTTAAAGAATTTGAAAACACTGGATCTGGAGAAAACATCGCTGACCGCGATTCTGAAGTCCGCCTTCCAGAACATGGCTTCTCTGGAAAACGTTGTTCTGCCATCGTCGGCAACCGCGATCGGAGAACAGGCGTTCAAGGGTTGTGAGCATTTGACATCGGTGAATCTGTCAAAGGTGGAGAAGATCGGGACTTCTGCTTTTGAAGGCTGCACCAAGCTGGGTGAAGTGGATCTGACGCAGGTCACATCGCTGGGGGCTTCCGCCTTCGCGGGCTGCACGACGCTGAGCCTGAAGAACGGCGCACTGAATCCCAATCTGAAAACGATCGCGGATCGTGCGTTCCAGCAGAATACCAGCTTAACCCAGATCGATCTGTCGTCCATCGAATCGATCGGCGCGAACGCTTTTGAAGGCTGCACCAAGCTGGGCGAAGTGGATCTGACGCAGGTCACATCGCTGGGGGCTTCCGCCTTCGCGGGCTGCACCCAGTTGAAGCTGAAAGCCCAGACGAACCTGAATCCGAATTTAAGCACGATTGGAAACCGGACGTTCAGTCAATGTTCGTCTTTGACGCAAGTCGATTTATCTCATGTGAATACCCTGGGCGAACAAGCCTTCGCGGATTGCGCCGGTTTGAGCGAGGTGGATATGTCAAAGGTTGCCCATCTGGGCGCCGGCGCGTTTAAAAACTGTTCCAGCTTGCGGATGGTGGGAATGCCGGAAAACAAGCCTGACTGGGGCAGCCAGCCTTTTGAAAATGTCCCAAGCCTGTTGCTTTTGTTCGAAAATGGCAAGGTCTACTCTGATTGTTCTGTTTTCCCAAGCGGATCTTCGGTTCCGGTTATCGAAGGGAAAGATATTAAAGCTGGAGAAACGTTGGAATTGGCGGTGAAACCGCAGCTTAACGCCAGCCTTACCTATCAATGGAGCTTTAACGGAACGCCGCTGACGGCGCAGACGAATCCGACGTTGAAAATTGATCAGGCGCAGGTCAGTCACAGCGGAACCTATCAATGCGACGTGACATGGGGAACGTTAGTTCAGCGGGCGGAAATAAACGTGAAGGTGACGGAAATTCCAAAGCCGACCCCGACTCCAACGCCAACTCCGAAACCGACGCCAACCCCGCAGCCGGTGCATGATCACAACTATGGCCCGATGCAATCCGATCCGACATGGCATTACCGCGAATGCATCGACGGCGACGGCGCGAAGGCTGAAATCGCGGAGCATACGCCGAGCGAGTGGATCATCATAGAAAAAGCAACGGCGACGAAAGCCGGAAGTAAGAAGAAAGTCTGCACGGTCTGCGGCAGACAGCTGGAATGGCAGGAAATTCCGGCGACGGGTCCGGAATATTCGCAGAAGACATTGAAAGCCAAAGACAACAAGCTGCAGATCAGCGGCGAATTTGCGGCGAATTCCAGTCTGACTCTTTCTGAAGCCTTGCCGCATAAGCAAGGCGAATGCGAGGCCTGCGACGCGATTCGCGAGCAGCAGGAAAAGACCGGCTGGCTCACGGGCAGCCGTCTGCAGCTGAAGGCGGGAAAGTACCGCGGATCGCTGAGCGTTGAAATTCCGACTGACAAAAAGGATGGTACCGAGCTGACCGTCTGGATCTGTCAGAATAAGAAATTAGTGAAGGAAACGAAAAAAGTAAAATCCGGAGTGATTACCCTGACCGTTGAAACCTGGCCGGATTATATCGGACTCTCTGAAGCTCCAGTTCAGATCAGCGGACTGCCGGGATCCTTGAGTTTAACTGTCGGCGAACAAACGACGCTGAAGCCGCAGCCTGCCGGAGGGAGCTGGGAATATGATCAATCCATTCTGGAGATCACCGCGGGACAGGACAGTTATACTGTAAAGGCTTTGAAACCGGGTGAAACGACGATCACCTATTCAGCGGAGGGCGTTCAGTCGAGTCTGAAGGTCACCGTGACAGAGAAAGCGGCAGAACCTGAACCGGAAGCGAAGAAAAAAGGAAGCATCGTTCCGTTTGCGATCGGAATTCTTGTCTTCGCAGCGGTCGTTCTGATCGGCGGCGCTGTGTTCTTAAAGCGGCAGATCGATCAATCGCAAGGCTGATTTAAACTAGGAGTGAAGATTGCCCTGGCAAACGCCAGCCAGACAGTACGCTCAGAACAAAGGAATTCAGGGTAAGAACCTGGAATAAAAACAAGGTAGCGGGAAGTGTAAAACCATCTCGCTGCTTTTTTTGCGGCGATCAGTTGGAGCGGATTCCCCGCGGCGGCCAAAAAAGCGCAGGCGTGAACTCGATTCTGCTTCCCCAGGCATAATGTCCACATTTTCTTTTGCTGCAGGGTTTGCTATAATGATTTCAATTCATGGAATCGAAGAAACTGAGGGATCGGTTGTGGATAAGTTTCTCATTGTTACTCTTGCGCTGGATCTGTCTGAGTTTATCGCTCATTCCGATCACTCAGGCTGGAAATGATCATCATGAGCTAAGCTTGTTCCTCGGAAAAGCAGGGAGAAAGAGGGATTGAAATGAACGACATAAAGAAACGCGAACGGATCATATTGATCTTAGGCTCGCTGGCCGGCCTGCTTCTGGTCGGATTTATGCTTGTGTTTGCGTTGGCTGTCCATCAAAGCTATACGGTTCAGGAACACAACGGAACGCTGAAAACCATCAGTGAAGAACGCACAGTCACGTTGGTGCAAAGCGGCCAGACGTTCTGGCGCTATTGGGATGAGGGCGAAAATCCCGAACCTTCGGCAAGTCTGCGGTGGACTGAACCAGATTATGACGATTCCGCCTGGAAAAGCGGAATGGGAACCTTTGGCGCTTACGCAGATTCGGCGGCTGGACGTCAAAAAACGGACACTCTGCTGAATTATGCTTTGCCGGATCAGCAGGCGATTCCCGTTTATTATTTTCGCACGGAATTTGAAGCCGGGGATCTGGGGAATGTCCAGTGCCTGACCGGCAAAATTCATTACGACGATGCGGTGATGATGTATCTCAACGGCGAGCTGGTGTATGCCTCGAATATTCCCGACGGCGGGTATACTGCGGAAAATCTCTATGGTTCATCTACGCGTGTCGGCGAAGCGGAAAACGATATCTTTGTCATCAATAATCTGGATTCGCTGAAGTCCGGACGCAATGTTCTGGCCGTTGAGCTGCATCAGCGCGACGAAGCCAGCTCGGATATTTATTTTGATCTGGAGATTCTCGAAACTTCCAATGAAACTTCGATGACGCAGCCCCTCGATCTGTCCGGACTGGTTCTGGAACAGGGGGCAAAGAATGACGAGATCATCGTCAACTGGCTGACGGAGAACAAGGGCACCTATGAGCTTATCTGGGCGCCGGGTACCGATAAAAGTGCGCTGCGCACTCCGGCTGGCCGAAAGCTGATGGGCGGACGGAAGACGGGCGTCGGCGGAACGTTCAGCTATCATGGCAAGCTGAGCAGTCTGCCGGAAGGGCAGTCGTACGTGTATCAAATTGTGGATTTGCAGCATAACCTCAGCTCAGAAGTTTCATCGTTTAAAATTCAACCGGAACAACCCTTTACGTTTGGGTTTGTCGGCGATGTTCAGATCCGGACGGAACATCTGGAGGAGAATCAAGAAAACTGGCAGAGAGCCGTCGATACGCTGGCGCAGCTGCAGCCGGATCTCAGTTTTATTCTGACTGCCGGCGATCAGGTCAACAGCAGCGACAACGAGAAAGCATTGAAGGAATATAACGTCTTCCGCAGTCCGGCCGCATTGAAGCAGATTCCGGTTGCGGTCAACATCGGCAACCATGAGGGCAATACGGAATTGCTTGAAAGTCAATTTGAGCGGCTGAAGAACGGTTCGGATTACTATTATGATTACGGTGATACTTTGTTCTATGCGCTGAACTGTATGGATACGGATACGCAGGCGCATCTGGACAAACTTAGCCAGACGATTACGCGTCACAAGCCGCGCTGGGTGATTGTGACGATGCACTATTCGCTGTTTGGCAGTAAGGACCGGTCGGATAATGAAAAGGTCATGGCTGCCCGCGATGCGTACGCCCAGGCTTTTTCAGATCTGAATGTCGACGTCGTGCTTTCGGGGCATGATCATTATTACAGCCGTTCCCTGCTGATGCAGGGAGAGACGACGACTGACCGGCAGGAAGGACGGAAGCGCCGTGGCGATGTCTTGTATGTGTCTGGGGGAACGCCGACCGGCAGTAAGTTCTATGAACTGAAAGAAGAAACACCGGATTCTGTCGCTTTCAGCATAGCGGAACAGGAAGCGACGGTTTCCCTGATCACCATATCCGGAAATCAACTGACCCTGGAAACCTATGCCGTTGACAGCCGGGAATTAATCGACCGGTATGAATTGAACAAGAAAAATGATGCAAGCATCATTCTGAAAGACAAAGCCTTCCAGAACCCCTCGTCAGTTTCTTGCCTGGAGGGTATTCCTGATTTTAGATCTCTTCCTTCTCTCCCTCTGCTCCCAAAGTTCAAGGCTTGATCGAAGATTTCTTATCTCAGGCGTATTCTCTATCTTGCGGTTCTTCAATTTCATACTGCCTTGAAAACCAGCTTTCCTCTGGAAGCTGTCATCTTTGGACAGATTGAAGAACCGCGTTTCTATTTAATTCTGATATCCCATTCCGCGTCGCGCAATCACAAACGAAGCGGCCAGGTGCACTGTACAGCCCATCTTCCGGCTGTATTTTTCTCTCCCAATTTGGCTTGTGTATGCTGGATTTACTTGAATAACGCCATACCCTTCCTTCCAACATCTTCTCTCTATTGCTTCCTGAATCTGTTTCGTCGCAAACTCGGATAACATTTGATTATGCTTTTGATTCCCATATCGCATATCGCTTTTCTTCTTCTCAAAATCCAACGCTTCCATCACCAATGGCTTATGACTTCTCACACATTCCAGCACCACCTCTTTCACTGTCTGCCGGATCTGATGCTTCCGTTGATTCTTCTTCTTTCCCCTTAAGGGCATCGGAACGGTCTTCAACAGCACACAGTTTCCACAGCGATCTGTTTCGCTTACGGCAATGTGATCCGCATTGATATCGATTCCAATCACACCGTCTTGCTTATTCTCCATCAATTCACGTTCTTCCATTTCCACAACCGCTTTGATAATGAAATATTTCTTATGATCTTCCAATAGATAAGCGACCGCTTTCCCCGGTGTGTTGTGCGGCAGCTTCACCGCCCGTTCCAGTTCTTTGGCATTTGCGTGAAAACGAACCTTTAACCGGATTTCTCTGTTTTCCGGATTTTCTTCTCTATGCTTTTCAATTTTGCCTTGAACATTTTCTTCTTACGCTCATGGTTTTCAAAGTCCGCTTTCAATTGATGCTGAGCTTCCCATATCGCTGCCAGAGGAAAATAATCATTCGTGTGATACCGGCGCTTCAGCTCTTTATGAAGCGATTCTTCAAATGGGAAGGGAATTCCCCGGGCTTTCAGCGTCAGATAACGATAAGCGGTATGGAGGATAGAATGAACCAGCTGGATATCCTGGCGAATAGCCTGAGCTTCTTCAGGAAGCAATTCATCATAGTAGACTCGATCGGAACACGTTATCGTTTTCATGAAGAAGACCTCGCTTTCAGAGATGCCCATCATCTTTAGTGAGTTAATTATACAATAAACGTGATCTCATCTCAACGCATTTGAGTTTGTTTCATTCTTTTCATTTTCTTTTGCCTCTGACGCATCGAAATTCTTAGAATATAAATAAACCGCTGCAGGACCAGCGGTTTTTTGTGAGAAAGGGGAAGTAAGATCTGGGCAGCACTGCCGCTTATGATTCATCCCCGCGATCATGGGGAAATCCCCGCGGACAAATTCGCGGGGATTTTCAATTTAAGCGACGATTAAAATCTTTGTGAAGTAACAGACGGCGGCCAGAACGAAGATCAGGATCAGAATCTGAGTCGAGGTCATATTTTTCTTCTTAATCAACCATAAGAGGCCGGCGACCAGGCCGATGGGAACCAGATAGGGCGCGATATTATCAAACATTTCCTGAACTCTGAAGATCTTGTCCGCCTGCTGACCTTCAAGGGAGATCGCGCTGGTATATTCCAATCCAATCTGGATTCCGGATAACATGGACGGGATAAAACCACCCAGGATCACGGCGCCGAACATCGTTACCAGTTCAATGCCGGAGGTCATCAGGCTGTTTTTCGTTGTGCTTTCAATGGCTTCCACACCTTTGGTATAGCCGAAATCAAAGAGCTTGGACTGAACGATAATCCAGCCGATTCGCACAAGTAAGATCAAACCCAGGGATAATAGCCAGTTTCCCGTGAGCGCGAACTGACAGGCGATTAAGGTTGTGACCGGATTGATGATCACGCCCGCCAGCGTATCGCCGACGCCGGCCAGCGGTCCCATCATCGCCGTTTTGATATTCTGGCCGATTTCTTCCTGATCCGCTTCCATCATGGCCAGGTGAACGCCGGTGATCAGCGGTGAGAAAATGGCGCTGGTGTTGAAAAACTGAATGTTGTCGACGCAGGTTTTCCGCAGTCCCTCCGGATCGTTCTGGTAAATCTGTTCAATGCCCGGAAGCATTGCCCAGCAGTAGCCGGAGCCCATCATCCGGTCGTAGGACCATGTCTGCTGAATTCCGAAAATATGCCGGATCTTAATTTTGCGCAGCGTTTCCTTAGTCAATTTCATCGCCGACAACCTCCTCATTCTGTTTCATTACTTCATTTTTAATCATTGCGTAAATCGCGCAGATCGCCGCGGCCGCGAAGGTCAGGCCGATGATCGTGCTGGAGGTATAAGCGATTAAGAAATAACCTGCCAGTAAGAACGGCCAGTAGCGTTTAATGTTGATCATTGACATCAATAAGGCAAAGCCCATGAGCGGAAGCAGACCGCCGGCCAGATCGAAGATTCCCAGCAGGACGGAAGGAATCATCTGAATGAGCGACACCAGCTGATTGCCGAATAAGATCCCGATGAAGACCGGAATCGCCATGTGTGGTCCGTTCGTTAATAAACAGTTAAGCCAGAAAGACCGGTTTATCTTTTTCAGATTGCCTTCCTCTGCGCCTTTGACCATAATCTGAACCAAGGCCGTACACAGAATGGTGGAAATGGATCCCAGCGCGATGCCGACCATCGAAGCCGGGATGGCGACGGTGGAAATCGCAATGTTGATCGCTTCGGAGGAAGCCAGCGCCGGATTGGCCCGCATCATCAGAATGGCGACAGCCGTTCCCAGAACGGAGCCTAGAAAGTAGTTGGGAATGGCGGCTCCGCCGAAGGTGTACATCCCTAACGACATCAAGGTCAGTACGGTCCCGATATACAGGCCGAGCTGGATGTCGCCCAGGACCAGGCCGGCGACGATTCCGCCCAAGATCGGCGGGTTGGATCCAATGGTCATGGTACTGATCAGCATTTGTTCAAAATACACAAAGACCGCCAGCACCAGTGCGGCTAGAAATAAATTTTGCATCATGTTACCCCTTTCATCTGTGCCTTCATTTCAACATGAAAAAAGCGGACATACAAGCAATTACGCAGGTTTTTGACATTTTCACACATTGCGGATAAACCCGGAAAAAGCCTTTCAATCAGCTGAAATCCTGACTTTTTCAGGGATCTGTCTGCTTTGGATAAGCCTCGTAAAAACCGGGAAAACCAGTATAATAAACTTGAAAAGAGGGATGGGATATGACGCAACGAATCGCTGTCGTCGAAGACGAGCCGATGATGAATGATTTAATTTGTTTCGTTTTGAATAACGCCGGTTTTAAAACCGTTTCCTACACTTCAGCCCGCGCGGCCCAGGCCGGACTCAACCGCCAGTTCGATTTGTGGCTGCTGGACATCATGCTGGAAACTCCGACGGCCGGACTGGATTTAATGAAGGCCGTCAGGGAGGTCAATCCGAATCAGGCGATCTGCTTTTTATCCGCGCGGGACAGCGAACTGGATAAGATTACCGGTCTGGAAATCGGCGGCGATGACTACATTACCAAGCCGTTTTCCAAAAAAGAACTGGTACTGCGGATTACTAATATACTGCGTCGAACCGCGCCGGCGACCGCAGCGAAGGCTTCACCGGAAATACTGCAGGCCGGGCGGATAAAGATCGACTTGCACTCGCGGAGACTGTGGTGGCAGGGAGACCTGATCAATTTGACCGCCAAGGAATTCGATTTAATCCTGTTGTTGATTCAAAACGACGGACGCACGGTTGACCGGCATACGATCCTGCGGATTATCTGGGACACCAATTACTACGGCAGCGGCCGGGTTCTGGATGATACGATCCGGCGCGTGCGCAAGAAACTGCCGGATCTTCAGATTGAGACTGTCTATGGGGAAGGCTACCGGGTCAGCGGCTTATGAGAACATCGATTCGCGACTTCAATGTCGTGCTGTGGATTTCCCTGATTCTCTGCGTTCTGCTGCTGGGCAATCCGCTTCCGCCGGCAGCGGTGGTGCTGGTCGTATTGATCATCCTGCTGAATCTGACGATTCTCTGCTGGCTGTTCTTTTTACGGCTGGATATTCGGAAAATGCTCAATTTCTGCCAGGCGGTCCGGGTCGGTAATTACGATCAGAAACCGATCGCGCTGTCGCGCAATGATGAGATCACCGACTTGAACAAGGAAATTGCCGCGATGAAGGAATATTTGCAGGCGATGCACGATGCTAAAAGTCAGATGATTCAAAATATATCGCATAATTTGAAAACGCCGCTGTCAGTCATTATGCTTTCCTGTGAGATGCTGCTGGACGGCGATGTGGAAGCGGCGCAGGTTCAGCCTTATTATCGCCAGATTTATCAGGTTTCTGAAAAAATGTTGAAGGAAATTGAGCGGCTGCTGGAATTAAACCGGATCAATCATCTGATCACCTTGAACGAACCGTGTACGCAGGAAACGGCGATGAAAGAACTGATTGAAAACCGGATCGAAGTGTTTGCGCCGCTCATTGAGAAGCGCGGTCTTCAAATTGAACCGGCATTGTATCCGGTGAAGTTTAAAGGCAAGCCTGAGCATTGGGAAACCGTCGTCGACAACCTGCTTGAAAACGCCGTTCGTTATGCGGAAACGACGATTAAAATCCGTTGTTATCCACAATCCCTGGCGATCTATAACGACGGGATCCGGCTGCCTTCCGCAATGCTCAGAAAGATCTTTGATCCCTATGTCAAAGGCGAACAGGGAAAGTCAGGTCTGGGTCTGGCAATGGTTCAGTCGATTGCCAATCTGTATGATTACCAGGTGTTCGCTGAGAATAAAACGCAGGGTATGGAATTTAAAATTTTAGCGAAAGAGAAGGAACGGTAAAATGAGAAAAATAAAGTGTACATGGATTGACGGCATCACGGAAACCCATCCAGTGATCGAATGGGATAAGGGAAAAATCACAGCCGTCACCCATTCCCAGACTTCAGGCGATTTAATCGGGATGCCGGCGTTGATCGACGTGCATACGCATGGCTTCCGCGGTTTCAGCAGCGAAGCCCCGGCGGAAGATCTTCGGCGTCTGGCGCAAGCCTATGCGCAGCGGGGAATCGGCGGTTTCTGCGCGACGATTGGACCGCGGCCTTTCCCTCGTTATCTGGAAATCATCGCTGAATACCGCAAGGCGTTTTCCACGCCATATCCCGGCGCCCGGTTTCTGGGTCTGCATTTGGAAGGCCCGTATCTGAATCCGGCAAAGGCCGGTGCGATTGACCCCGTGACAATGCAGAAGATCGACCTGACAGAACTGGAAGCTTTTTTAAAACAAAGCGCGGGATGCGTCAAGATCATGACGATCGCGCCGGAGCTGCCGGACGCGGAGGCCGCAATCCGGCTGCTGAACCAATATGGCGTCATCGCTTCCGCCGGACATACGGCGGCGGATTATGCGCAATGTGAGAGAGCGGCTGCGGTCGGACTGACCCAGATTACACATACGTTTAACGCGATGCGTTCCCTGCATCATCGGGATCCGGGGTTAATTGCTTCGGCTCTGATCGATCCGCGGCTGGACTGTGAAATGATCAGTGACGGCTATCATCTGCAGCTGCCGGTCATGAAGCTTCTGACATTGACCAAGGGGCCGGATCATATCCTTTGCGTTTCGGACAGCGGCGCGGATTCAGGCTATGCTTATCCTGAGGGAACTGTGTTGAGCGACGGCTGCGTGATCCGCGGCGGAGCGATGGTACAACCTGACGGTGTGCTTGCCGGCAGCACCTGCGATTTAAGCGACGCTTTAAAAACCTTGGTGCGGAAGATGGAAATCCCGCTGCCGCAGGCGGTAAGAATGTTATCGCTGAATGCCGCGCGGAATTTGAAGCTGAACAACTGGGGGACATTGAAACCGGGAAATTCATGCGGCTGGAGCTTCTATACCCCTGATCTGGAATGGGTGGAAACGATCGTGGATGAACAATCCTGTCTTCTATCCGAACGCTGACAAAACAAAGCCGGCTGTTTCCTGCGATAAATAAAAAAACTGAGTTCACGAAATGCCAGACATTTCTGAAAGCTCAGTTTTTTGATCGTTTAAATCAGTCCTGCTTTTTGGTCACGGGCTGAATTTTCATCAGATGATTGCGAACCCAGAACGGCAGAAATAAATAGAATAGGATAAACAGGAGAAGCAGGTAAACGATCAGTCCGGCGAATGCATGATCATCCGGAAGAATTACAACAAGGATTGCAAGCAGAAAACAAACCGTCCAGGAAGGGATCAGCCGGAAGTGTGAATGACAATGCGGACATTCCAGCCGCCCCAACAGGAACGATCTGAAATGAACATGAAAACTTTCTTGACAATGGGAACATACGACTTCCTGACGCATTTATTTATCCTCCTGACACCGCGCGAAGCGATGTAAACAACGATTTTAAACCCACCCCGGCCAGCAGCAGAAAACCGCAGAAATTGATCGGATCACGGAAGAACGTCAGCGTGAGCCAGCGCAGAAACGCCAGATAAAGCAGCGAATTCCGCGATGAATCCTGAAACTCCGTAAACCAGGCGCTCCAAGCATAAAGACTGACTCCCAGCCAGTAGACGAGTTCCAGAAGCAGGGACTTCTTCCGGGTTTTCCAAAGCAAAAGTACCGTGATGAGAAAGAAGACGGTGAACAGAAAAGCGTAATCATAGACTGTGATGCGGGTGCAATAGGGCGTGATGATGTCGATGTCCGGGCAAGTCCCTCCCGCGTTGATGGAACACAGGGGGACCGGAATGGGCCAGCCTCGTTTTTCCCAGACCCCAAGGCCCAGCTGAATCAATAAAAATACGGCAGGAATTTCCTCCATCCGCAGCAGCGCTTTCCAATGAAGTCTTTTCATCTTTCTCTCCTCTTTCTTTTATTATAAAGCATCAGGCGGAAAAAGACAGGGGCGGCGGCCTTTTTTCACCCTCCCTTATTTCATACGAATGACCGGAGCGGTCCGCTGCGTAGCGGACACCTTAGCGAGGTTTATCCATAAGCGCGCGGCGATGGGGTAAGCGGAAAAATCTGCGGCTGTTCCGGAGTGAAATTCTTTGTTAAAAATGTTGACAACCTAACAAATTGGAAATAAACTAAAAACGGCAGCCGGAAAGAAATTCCGGCAAAAGAGGGAGGTGGAAAGCATGGATAACCCGGGCGGTAGTTGCAGGCAAGGCATCAATAAAACGAGAAATTCATTCTTTCCTCTCCTGGAGGGCGAGTCTGCCCGAAAATAAAGCTCCAGGACGTTTTATTCATGCTTTGCGAACTTGAAGAACAAACTTGAAGGAGGGCAAAGTATGACGGTTAAAAACATCACTGAGCTTTTGCATGCGAAAAAATACGCTCAGATCAAAAAAGAACTCAACGAGATGAACAGCGTGGACCTGGCAGAATTGCTGGAACAATTCCCACAGGAAAGCATGGTCGTCCTTTTCCGCTTGATCGCCAAAGAGACGGCGGCAGAAGTTTTCACCAACATGAATACGGAGATGCAGCAGGCGCTGATCAGCACGTTTACAGAGAAAGAACTGAAGGATATCTTTGAGGATATGTTTATGGACGATACCGTCGATATCCTGGAAGAAATGCCGGCTAATGTGGTTGAGCGAATTCTCGACGTCACCGATAAAGAAACCCGTTCGCGCATCAATGAGCTGCTTCAGTATCCGCAGGACAGCGCCGGCAGCCTCATGACGACGGAATACGTCGATCTGAAAAAGACGATGAGCGTGCGCGAGGCGATTGCGAAGATCAAACGCGTCGGTATCGACCAGGAAACGATATACACATGCTACGTCATCGAAAACAAGAAACTGTTAGGCATTGTGACGGCGAAAAGCCTGCTGCTCAACGACGAAAACGCCTTGATCGGCGACCTGATGGAAACGCATATCATTTCCGTGCGGACTCACGACGATCAGGAGGAAGTCTCCAAGCTGTTCCAGAAATACCGGCTGATTTCCATTCCGGTTGTGGACACGGAAAACTGCATGGTCGGGATCGTCACCTTTGACGATGCGATGGAAGTTTATCAGGAAGAGATGGCAGAGGATATCGCATTGATGGCAGCGGTGCAGCCCAGCGACGATTCCTATTTCGGAACTTCGGTGTTTAATCATGCCAAACACCGGATTCTGTGGCTGTTGTTTTTAATGCTCTCGGCGACGATCACGGGCACGATCATCTCCCGCTACGAGGAAACGATTTCCGCGATTCCGCTGTTGGTTTCGTTTATTCCCATGTTAATGGATACCGGCGGCAATTGCGGCACGCAGAGCTCGACGCTGGTTATCCGTGGGATTGCGACCGACGAGATCCGCTTCTCCGATCTGTTTAAGGTAGCGTTTAAGGAAAGCCGGATCGCTCTGATTGTCGGTGCGGCTCTGGCGGCGGTCAATGGTCTGCGGATCATCGTCATGTATCAGGATCCGCGGCTGGCGATTCTGCTGGGGATTTCCTTAATGTGTACGGTCTTTTTGGCGGAACTGATCGGCTGTCTGCTTCCGTTGCTGGCTAAAAAGGTGCATCTGGATCCGGCGATCATGGCGGCGCCGTTAATCACGACGATTGTCGACACCTGTTCAATTATTATCTATTTTGCGATTGCGACGCATCTGTTTGCGCTGTAAACGTTATGATGGACAAGCATGGAGGAAAACTCTGTGCTTTTTATTTGTCCTTTCTTGGCGATCTCCCAGATCGTGGAACGCAGAAACAATAGTATACAGTGGGTCAACGAGATTTTGACCGGAAAGGAGAATGTCGATGGAAAACGTAGAAAGAGAACTGCGGATTCCTCGCAGCTGGATGGAATCGGAAGAGGATTTCGCAATGGAATGCGGCCGTCCGCACCGTCCAACGCCGCCGCGCAGACCGCACTGCCCGGGCTGGAGCGATGATTTCCGCACGCGTTTTGATGAAGCTGATTTCATGGAGGATGAAATGTTTGTGGAGGAGGCTGTCAACCTGTCCGCAGGCTGCGGCTGCCGTCCGAAACCGCCGGTATGTCCGCCAAGCTGCGGCTGCGATAATGATACCGATGACCAGGATGATGATCGTCCGGGATGCGGCAATCGTCCAGGCTGCGGCTGCCGTCCGAAACCGCCGGTATGTCCGCCGAGCTGCGGCTGCGATAACGATACGGACGACCAGGATGATGATCGTCCGGGATGCGGCAATCGTCCAGGCTGCGGCTGCCGTCCGAAACCGCCGGTATGTCCGCCGAGCTGCGGCTGCGATAATGATACCGATGACCAGGATGACGATGATCGTCCGGGATGCGGCAATCGTCCAGGCTGCGGCTGCAACTGTGACTGTGATGACGATCATGACCAGGACGATGGCTGCGGGAATCATCACCGCTGTCCGGATATGAGCCTGGCGATGCCGTATGTCGCCCGCCAACAGTGGAATGGAAAACGGGAAATCTATAATCGTCCACGCGCCTTATTAAGAGGAACGCTGTTCGTAGAACTGGATATGCCGTTTACAGGAAAGGGGGGCTGTCAGGATGAATAAAAACGAGCTGCTGCGGGAGCTGCAGGAGTTGGATTTTGCGATTCAGGAAGCTGTCTTATTTCTGGACACTCATCCCCGCAGCGAGGTGGCGCTGAGCTACTATCGTTACGTTACCGGCCTGCGCCGCAAAGCTGCGGAAGAATACAACCGCGTCTGCGGACCGCTGACCAGCCGCGACAGCCGCGGACGCCGCTGGGATTGGGTCAATAGTCCATGGCCGTGGGAAAGGGAGGGATAAACCATGTGGATCTATGAGAAAAAACTGCAGTATCCTGTGAATATCCAGAAGCCGGACCCGGCGATGGCCAAGCTGATCATTACCCAGCTGGGCGGCTCGGATGGTGAAAAGGGCGCGTCTGACCGCTATCTGAATCAACGCTACGCGATGCCGTATCCGGAAATCCGGGCATTATTGACCGATATCGGCACGGAAGAAATGGCGCACGAAGAAATGATCGCGACGATGGTTTACCAGCTGCTCAAGGGTTGTTCAGCTCAGCAGATCAAAGCGGCCAACGCCGCGGATTACTACGTCGATCACACAGCCGGCGTCTATCCGCAGGGAGCCAACGGCATGCCGTACACAACCGCGTATATCCAGTCCAAGGGGGATCCGATCACCGATCTGTCCGAGGATTTGGCAGCGGAACAGAAAGCCCGCACGACGTATGAGAACCTGATGCGCTTAGCGAAGGATCCGGAAGTCTACGGCCCGCTGCTGTTCTTACGTCAGCGTGAAATCGTGCATTTCCAGCGTTTCGGCGAAGCGCTTGACTTTGTCCGCAAGGATCTGGACTGCCGTAATTTCTATCGCTACAATCCGGCTTTTGACCGCTGATCAAAAGCAAAGGCGGGAATTCTCCCGCCCTTTACATCATAAAAGTGAAAAACCCTGAAGATCAATGGAATTCATTCCGCCGGCCGGTTAGCGCAGTCCTGCGGAAGAGATTCGGGGCAAGCGGGGCCGGGCGCAGGCAGGGAGTCAAGATTTATATAAGGATTCCTCAGAAAAGGAATGAACCATCAGCTTTTACTTTATTGGTTTCAGGTTAGGTAAGAACATTTCGTATCACCGTAAAAATATGGTAATTTGAATATGAAACTATTATAATTAGACTAATAAAGAAAAGGTGTGGGAATATGAAAAAAATAACGAAATTTGGGGTGTTGGCGACGGCGTGCATGCTGCTGATGCAGGGCTGCGACGCTAAAGAAGAGAACTATGACAGCCTGCTGAATCCGAATAAACCGGTGACGCTGGAAATCTGGACGTATTACAACGGAACGCAGAAGGCGGCGTTTGACGAGCTGGTTACGGAATTCAATGAGACTGTGGGCGCGGAGAAGGGAATCGTTGTCGAGGCCTACAGCCAGGGCAACGTCAATGATCTGATCACTAAAGTTGAGGAAGCGGCGGAAAAGAAGGTCGGCGCCGGTGAAATTCCTGATATTTTTGCGGCGTATGCCGATACAGCGTATAAAGTTGATAAATTAGGACTGGTTGCTTCGATTGACAAGTATATGAGCGAAGCGGAGCTGGACTCCTATCGTGACGAATATGTAAGCGAAGGGCAGATCGGCGAAGATGGCAGTCTGAAAATATTCCCGATTGCCAAGTCGACGGAATTGATGATGCTGAACAAAACCGACTGGGATCGTTTTGCGGAAGCCAGCGGCGCGACGCTGGAGGATCTGAAGACCATTGAGGGTGTGACGAAGGTGGCCCGCGCTTATTACGAATGGACCGACAGTCTGACGCCGCAGCCAAACGACGGCAAGGCGTTCTTCGGCCGGGATGCGATGGCGAACTATATGATCATCGGCAGCCGGCAGCTGGGCAAGGAGATCTTTGCGGTAACGGGAAATGAGGTAACGCTGAATCTGGATCGCGAGATCTTCAAAAAACTGTGGGATAATTATTATGTTCCGTATATTCGCGGCTACTTTACGGCGCAGGGACGTTTCCGTTCCGACGACGCGAAGACCGGCGATTTGATCGCGCTGGTGGGTTCCAGCAGCGGCGCGGCTTATTTTCCGAAAGAAGTGGCGGTGAGCGATGTCGAAAGCTATCCGATTGAATCCGTTCTCGCTCCGGCTCCGATGTTTGAGCAAGGCGAGAAGATTGCGGTTCAGCAGGGGGCCGGCATGGTCGTGACGGCTTCGGATACCCAGCATGAATACGCATCAGTTCTTTTCTTAAAATGGTTTACTGAAGAAGAGCGCAACATTGAATTCTCGTTGTCTTCCGGTTATCTGCCGGTCAAGAAAGCCGCCAATGATATTGAAACGATTAAAAAAGTCATGCAAAACAATGCGGAGCTGGGATCGGCTGAAATGATCGGCGTTGTCGAAGTGGCGGAGAAACAGCTGAGCGAAGTTCAGCTGTATACGACGAAAGCCTTTGAAGGCGGCAATGACGCGCGGTCTTTGCTGGATACCTCGATGCAGGATCTGGCTAAAGCGGACCGCGAACAGGTGATTGAACGTCTGGCGCAGGGGCAGAGCCTCGATGAAGCGGCCGCTGAATTCGAAACAGACGCTTATTTTGACGCCTGGTTCGCAGCGCTGAGCCAAAAGATGCAGGAAATCGTCCAGGAGTAACGTTTTTAAGAAAAGGAGTAACCGGAATATGCTGAAAAAAAGAAGTGTTTTCAATCGTATTCTGATCCCTTTGATCATCGTTCAAATTTTTCAGATCAGTCTGTTTGGGATGTTGGTTTTCAGCGGCGGCGTCATTACCAAGCTTGACCGCAACGCTGAGGAAATCCTGAACGAGCGGGTCATCAATCGGAAGAATTATTTAGAAAATGAAATGATTCAGCGCTGGAGCAATTTCTCAATTTATCAGACGAAGATTGAGGAAGAAATTGAGCAGCAGCTCAGCGAAGCCGGCATGACCGTCGCCGACTTGGTGCCGGGGGCGGCCGTGACCAGCGATATTTTGAAAAAGATCGGTCCGGATCTGATCGCTTTGATGCGCAGAAATACGGTGACCGGTGTTTTTCTCGTCTTTGAAGGGCCGCAGGGTGAACTTAACGGTTCTGAAGAAACAGAAAAAAGTGGAATCTATCTGCGGGATCTGGATCCGATCAACAATCCCTATGATAATTCGGATCTGTTGATGGAGCGGTCGCCGACAGATGTGGCGCAGAGTTTGGACATCGCGATGGACGTCGGCTGGAGTCCGCGCTTTAAGATCACGGCGGAGAGCTATTTCTATAACAATCCGGTGCGGGCAGTTCGGTCAGACCCGGATTTGGCCAGTGAAGACGCGGGATATTGGGGTTACGGCTCCATGTTGAATGAAGATCTGATTAAAACAATTACCTATACTCAGCCGCTGATCGGCAGCGACGGAAGTGTGTTGGGTGTGATGGGGGTTTCCCTGGCCGACGATTATCTGAAATCGCTGCTGCCGTCGAAGGAACTGCTTGCGGATCAGTCGGGTTCCTATATGCTTGCGATCCTCGATGAAACGCAGTCTCAGGAGCAGGGGCTGACTTTGCAGAAGGTGACGCACAGCGGCGGGGTGTTTATTGCCATGTTCGGCGAAGCGGAAGAACTGCTTTTCCAAAAGGACTCCGATGTGTCCGGGGAAGGGGCTTTAATCCATACGTCCGCCTTCAAATTGAATCAGAAAATTTACGGCAGTCTGCAGCCGCTGGAGCTTTACAATTCCAACGCGCCGTTTTCACATCAGCGCTGGGTTTTAGTCGGACTGGAATCGCAGAATGCGCTGTATGGCTTCTCGCATAAAATGCAGAACAGCATCCTGACCTTTATGATTTTATCCATGCTGGTGGGGTTAGCCGCGACGATGTATGCGAGCTACCGGCCATCCCGGCAGATCGGCGCGCTGGCGCGTAAGGTCCGCAACTCCGATCCGAACAAACCGATCCATCTGGATCCGATCCGGATTACGGAAATTGATCAGTTAAGCCAGGCGATTGAGGAATTAAGCAAGAGCGTAGCGGAGAACAGTTCCCGGCTTTCGCAGATTATCGGCATGCTTTCGATCCAGATCGGAGCGTTTGAGGTTGAAGCGGATAAGAATTCTGTTTTCTGTACCTCCGGCTTCTTCGACGTTCTGGATCCGTTGACGGCTCACGAAGACCGCATGCTGACGCTGGATGAATTTGCCGGACAGCTGCGTTTATTGGATCTGGATCTGAAGGATTTGGGCCGGCTGCGGGAAAAGACGATCAAGCTGGAACAGGAGGGCGGCGGATCACGCTGGATGCGGTTAAAAACCGCGGCGCGGGCGCAGACGATCCTGGGCGTGGTGCAGGACGTGACGGCGGAAATGGTTGAACGGCATCGTATCGAATACGAACGCGATTACGACGTTCTGACGAACCTGCTGAACCGCCGGGCTTTCCAGCGTTTTGCACAGGAGCGCTTTGAACATCCGGAACAGCTGAAAATCACGGCGTTTATGATGATGGATCTGGACAATCTGAAATATATCAACGATACTTACGGTCACGACTGCGGCGACGGTTATATCCGCAGTGCGGCAGATGTGCTGCGCAATAACGCCGGTCCGCATGAAATCGCAGCACGGATGTCGGGCGACGAGTTCTACGTTCTGTTCTACGGTTATGAAACGGATTTCCAAATCCGTCAGAAGATCGAACAAATCCGAAAAGCGATGGCCGCTTATGAAATGGAGCTGCCGGATGGCAAGAGTATCCGGATCCGCGCTTCCTTCGGTGTTTCCTGGTATCCGCGCGACAGCCGCAACCTGGATGAATTGATCAAATACGCTGATTTTGCGATGTATGAGATTAAAAACTCCGTCAAGGGCGGAATCAAGGACTTTGAAATTGAAAGCTACCGCAAGGATTCGTTTATGCTTCACAGCAGCGAAGACCTCAACCGGCTGATTGAAAATGAACTGATTGATTTTGTATTCCAGCCGATTATCGATGTGGAATCGCAGACAGTCTATGGTTATGAAATGCTGATGCGGCCGAAGATGGAAAAACTGAAAACACCGTCGGAGGTTCTGCGGATCGCCCGCGCACAGTCGCGTCTGTATCAGATCGAGCGGCTGACGTGGTTTAAGGCGATGGAGGCGGTTGACCGTTATCACCAGCGGCTGCAAGGCAAGAAGCTCTTTATCAACTCGATTTCCAGTCTGCGGCTGAGTCCGGAGGATCTGGAAGAACTGGATCGCCTGTATGGGCGCTATAATTCGCAGGTTGTCATTGAATTGACAGAGAGCGAAAAGATGGGGGAAATGGCGACGATTCATAAACGTCAGCGCTGTATCGATCAGCATCAGGAAATCGCGCTGGATGATTACGGCACCGGCTACAACGGCGAAGCGACGCTGCTGGATCTCATGCCGAACTATGTCAAAGTGGATATGAGCATCATCCGCGGACTGGACCGCGATGTTAATCGACGCGAATTCTACGAAGGATTAGTCGTTTATTTCCGCAGCCGGAAGATCAAAATTCTGGCCGAGGGTGTGGAAACCCGCGAGGAAATGGAAGCGCTGATCGAATGCGGCACGGATTATATGCAGGGGTTCTATTTCCGAAAAGGCGAGCTGGTACCGCCAGAGCCATGTCCGGAAGCCATGGAAGCTTTGCGGAAAGCCGTGGAAAGGAAAAAAGAAAAGTCTTTGTTTTAGTTAAATTGGAAGTGTAATAACACAGTTTACTGGAATCAGAATGTCATTGGAGAAGCTTTATGTGAATCACTTATTGATTTTCGCAAGCCTTCTTTAATCTGCATTTTTTCAAACCTGAAAGGATAGAATTATTCATCAATACAAAAGCGCGTGTTAGAAGATACGCGCTTTTAAGATTAGCCTTCTTATAAATATTTTTTTAATAACTGGGTCAATTCCAGAATGTCAATAGGTTTTGCAATATGAGCATTCATGCCCGATTTCAGGCAGCGCTGTATGTCATCAGAAAATGCATCAGCACTCATTGCGATAATGGGAATCGATAAAGCGTCGGGATGATCCGTTTCCCGAATTGCTCTTGCAGCCTCATGCCCTGTCATGTGCGGCATGCGTATATCCATCAGAATGATATCGTAATATCCCTTTGGTGATTTTCGAAACTTATCCAGGCAAATCTGTCCATCTTCTGCCCAATCCAATTCTACGCCCAGATCGGACAACAATTCTTTGGCAACCTCCCAGTTTAGCTCATTATCCTCGGCAAGCAAGATACGGCGAGCGGAGAGATCTGCATTTTGATTCATTGTCTGGCCGGGATCTGCCTCATTGCCCATATACTGACGTAAAGCATGATACAGCGTAGATTTAAAAAGCGGCTTGGAGATAAAACCAGTAATCCCTGCTTCACGAGCCTCTGCCTCAAATTCACTCCAGTCGTATGCAGAAACTAGTAAAATTGGTACTTCCTCTCCTAAATTACGCCTGATTTCTTTTGCGACCTGAATCCCATCCATATCTGGTAGTTTCCAATCCAAGAGAATGATTCGATAATCATCTCTTTTCTTATGATGCTGAATTACCAGTTCTAGTGCTTTTTCCCCGCTTAATGTCCATTCGGCTTTTATTCCGATAGATTTTAGTGAGTCCGTGGCTGTTTCACATAATAATTTGTCATCATCAACCACCAGCATATTCCATGGGGGAAGAACCATATTTATCTCCATAACAACTGCTTTTTCAAAATCAAATGTAAGAAGAAACTCGGTTCCTTTATCAAGCTCACTTTTTATATTAATAGTTCCTTCCATAGCGTCTACAATGTACTTTGTAATTGCCATTCCTAAACCGGCGCCCTCAGTTTTATGGATTCTGGCGCCATCTGCACGGCTATAAGATTCAAATATTTTTTTCAGGAATTCTGGCGCCATACCAATTCCGTTATCCTTGACTTTGATATAAGTTCGTACATAATTTTCGCCTTTCGGAGATTTTTCTTCCGATAGGGATAATTGTATTGTCCCTCCTTCCGGTGTATATTTCGTTGCATTTGATAAGAGATTTAGTAAAACCTGATTCAAGCGGACACCGTCGCACCACACATTTTCTGTTAAGATATTTTTAACATGGATATCAAACGTTTGCTTTTTTGTCTTGATCTGTGGCTGCATGATGTTAACAATTCCTTCAATGACTTCCTTTAATGAAATTTGCTCTGTTGTTAACGTTAATTTACCACTTTCTATTTTTGACATATCCAGGACATCATTAATCAGTCCTAAAAGATGTTTGCTTGATAATGTTATTTTTCTAAGGCAGTTCTGAACCTGTTTACGATCGTCTATATGGGCTGTGGCAATCGCAGTCATGCCTACGATCGCATTCATAGGCGTACGAATATCATGGCTCATATTTGCTAAAAATTCACTTTTGGCTTTGTTCGCTTCAAAAGCGGCCTGCCGGGCTATCTCCAATTCATGCACTTGAGAACGGGTTATGGAGAAATACCGAAGAAAGATCAATGTCAGAATGATCAAAATCGAAGCACAGGACAATAATGTTGTGAATATACGCTGGCTGCTTAGATTGTTTATTGCATTATCCAAGATTCCATAAGGCATGACCGATACTAAATACCACTCAGAATAGGGTAATGAGATACCGTATATTTGTCGTTCTTCGCCATTTACTTCATAAGTCGTGGCAAATTCTTCATGGTTTTTTAGTGCATCACTAAACATTTTAATAGAATTTTCTGCAGAGAACTCATTTACCGTAGGGTCAAGTTGCTTTTGTAGTTGTTCAAAAAAATACCATAACTCTGTGTTGGAGTTCTGTATTACAAAACTACCGTCTGGCCTTATAATATGATAATACATCAATTGATCTTCATCCTCTAAGGAAAGGAAATCAGTAATATACTCCAGAGGAACGGCTGCGATCAGACCCGTGCTTTTGTCGCCATTGTGCATTGGATAATCAGCGTCAACACCAAGCAATACCACTTCATTTCCAGCAGAATCAATACCTACAGCGACCCTTTGTTCCCCTTTTGACAGCGCTTCTACAAAAGGTGCAGGATTAAGTGGGCGAATTGCTCGTCCATAAAGTGTTTGAAAGTTTCCTTCAGCAGAACAAAGTGCTAAATAGTCAAATCCTCTGACTTGAGTCCGGTAAATGAGTTCCTCATATAAATTCGTCTTATCACTGTTATCTGTTGAAACAACAGAAACAATACCGCTAACCTGATTGAAACGCAACTTTATAACAGTTTCAAAGTGTCTGGACATCTGTTCATTCATTCCAGACATATAAATATTCCCAATTTCATAAACGGTATTTTTACTTTTTCGGCTCATATAGGCCCCAAGCAGACTGAAAATAATAATACTCAAGACCAAAAGTCCAATGAAACTGCAAATTAGAAAACGTGTTGTAGTATTCTTTTTACTATTATTTCCCATTCATATTATTCCTCCCAAGTATTTTTGAAATCTTTCTTAACCCTTGTTTTTCATTTTTATAGAAGTTTCAAATCAACAGAAGCTTTTGTATCAAAAATTTGTAAACAAAATTCTAAACGATTTGTTCACGCCGCAGTCTAGCCAATGCCTCATCAAAATCGTTGCCAAGATTACTATAATAGGCTTTTAGTTTCATCATTGCAATTTCTCCATTTTAAGCATTGTCTGTGTTCTATTTCTCTCACTTATAAAACAGAGGGTTACCTTATTTTTATCTTTTTTAGATTGATACATCATATTGTCTGCAACTTTGAAGAGCCTTTTTGTAGTATCCTTTCCATACACTCCACCCACACTTACAGATATACGTAGTTCGGGATGAGTGTCAATGATCAGAATACTGACAGAGTATCGAATTCTCTCCAGTTTTTTCTTAAATATATCGGCAGGTATACTGAAAAAGATTATTACAAATTCATCCCCGCCATATCGGATTACCGCATCTGTTTTTCGTACACATGATAAAATAGTTTGTGCAATGTTTTGCAGTACAATATCACCAACGTCATGGCCATAAGTGTCGTTGATCTGTTTAAAATTATCAACGTCTATTACGACCATTGCCTGGATATTATTGACATCTTGAAAATGTTCGTCATAATAACGCTGGTTATAAACGCGGGTTAGCGAATCAATATATAATAATCGCAAATGCTGCTGCATGTGGAACTGAACAGTACTTTTTTCATAAGATAACAAGTTGTTGTAATCTTTAATATCTCGCAGATTTGGGATGTTTCTTTTCTCTCTTTTAGAATCAGGCGCCATCAGCTCTTTTTCCAGACTTTCGGAAATTTCTTGCAGACAAAGTAAAAGTGTCGGATTAAATGCGCCGCATTGCCCCTCTAAAATCATATTTAAAGCTTTTTTATACGAATAAGCTTTCTTATAGCATCGCTCACTGATCAAGGCGTCATATACATCGGCCAAAGAAACTACCTGCGCAGCAATAGGTATTTCCTCTCCTTTTAATCCATCCGGATAACCCTTGCCATCGTACCTCTCATGGTGCCATCGGCAGATCTCGGAAGCCACTTTCACTAATGGCGCTTCCTGCTGCTCAATGGGAAGGTCTGACAGCATATTGGCTCCAATCACCGTGTGAGTTTTTATCTCTTCAAATTCTTCTTCTGTCAGTCGGCCCGGTTTATTCAATATTGAATCTGAAATTGAGATTTTCCCAATATCATGCAATGCAGAAGCGGTGCTGATTAATGAAATGTCGACGGGAGATAAAGAATATTCATCAGTAACTCGAACTAATTGTTCAAGCAAACGTTTTGTTATCGTATTAACATGCAGTACATGAAGACCGCTTTCTCCGTTACGGAATTCCACAATATGAGATAGGATTGAAATCATCAGCTCATTATTTTTGTCTTGTTCTTGAAATTGATCCGTAATAATTTTTTCAAGACGCTGTTGGCGAGCAAATAAAAGCATCGTATTAGAAATTCGACGCTGAACAATGATTGGATCGAAGGGACGGCTTATGTAGTCAAAAGCTCCCAACTCGTAGGCACGCTTTATATTAGCGGGCGAATCGTCGGCAGAGATCATCATAACGGCCAAGCTGTCATTCCAATGATAGTTGTTGATATAAGCTAAAACTTCAAAACCATTCATATCCGGCATTATAATATCCAGAAGAAGAAGGGAAAAATCTGATCTTCGCTTAGAAAGGAGAGAAATAGCTTCTGAACCATTTTCAGCTTCGGTTATTTCATATTGTTCTTCCAGAATCTCTGCCAGAAGTGCGCGATTTATTTCTGAATCGTCAACAATTAAGATTTTTTGCTTTCCCATGATCGTCAAACTCTTTCCTAATCTTTTTACAGTTTGATTATACAAATTATTTTTATGTGCTGGCAATGCTAATATTGGTAAGGTATACAAATAGGTTGACGTCTTTCAGCGCAAAATAACTGACATAATATGCTATAATTCGATGGATAAGAAGGTGAATTATGAAACCACAGGAAACAAAATTTACATTTGTATATAACGAAATTAAACAGTGTATTTTAGAGGGACAGATACAACCTGGAAATAATTTACTGTCTTCAAGGATGTATTGCGAGCAATTTCATGTAAGCAGGTATACGATTAACCGTGTCTTTGAAACCTTGCGGATCGAAGGATTAATTGATATTCAGCCTCGTCTAGCACCCACTGTTGTTTCAAAAAAAGAATACTATAATTCCTCTAATGCTGTTTTTGAAATTCTAAAACAGAGGGAAGCTCTCGTGCAGATATATCAGACCTTTGCTCTAATACTCCCTTCACTTCTTGTTTTTGCTTTGCAGGGGTGTGATGTTGAAATCATGCCTCATTATAAACAGGCTGTGAAAGCCTTGCGTTTAGGATATACTGCTGACGGATGGCGCTTTTCCTCTAAATTAGGACATGATGTATTGAGGATCGGTGGTAATTCTCTATTCAGCGAACTATATTCTACATTTGGTCTTTATAATAAACTTGCATTTTTTACCAAGGATTGTCCTTATTTCTCCAAGCTTTTTTTTGAGGAATCTGTAACTGACGATATTATCGACGTATTAAAGGGTGATGATCCACTAAAAAAGTACAATCATTTGTCGAATATGTACCAAAAACTTACGGATTCAATAGATGATACGCTAAATTATCTATCGGAGACAATGCCAAAATGTCCTTTACAAACGGATTTGCGTTTTTCATGGAATCCTATGCGTGGTCAGGATTATTGTTACTCAAAAATTGTTGATGAGCTAAATTTAAAAATCGGTCTTGGGAAATATTCTGTAGGCATGCTTCTTCCCTATGAAAAGCAACTGGCTGACCAGTATGATGTTTCTTTATCGACAGTCAGAAAGGCATTGTCTGAGCTTGAGCAGAGAGGCTTCGTTAAAAAGTTAAATGGTAAAGGCACGATTGTTATAGAACCGAATGCTATGAAACTTCATCAGCTAACCCATAATCCAGGGTATGTAAAAAAGGCATTACGGTACCTTCATGCCCTGCAATTAATGATATTCATCATTCGTCCTGCGGTTTTTATTGCAGCTCCGCAATGGACTAAGGCAGAAATGGAAGAGTTAGCGAAGAGATTGACTTCACCTGATTCTGTTTATCTGGCGGATATTTTGGAATTTATAAAGAAGCATATCACGCTGGAGCCACTTTATATTATAGTCTCTGAAACGAATCGTCTTCTCGAATGGGGTCACCATTTTGCTTATTATTCATCCAAAAGCAATACTCTTTCACACCTTAATCAACAAGTGGTCGGCGCGTTTCAACAGCTAAGGGAAGGAAATGTGATCTTCTTTGCGGATGCCATTGCCGATTGCTATCGTTATATGTTGGTTTGTATGAAGAAAAATATGGTTGAGAAATATAAATTTCGTAGTGTGGCTACTATTCGAATTCCAGAAAAGTACTAGATGACGAGTCATAAAAATATCCTTCCCACATTCATTAACGGTGTACTTTTTTTGATTTCTAATATCAATAAGAGAATCATTTGTTTTTTGAGACTGCAGGAAAACTCGGCACCCATTTCAACGAATACTCAGTGCGCTTTTTATAATAAACATTCTTTCCTTATAGGATGATAATAAGCAAATTGATTCCCATAAATTAGAATAAAGAATTGTTGATTTTGACCCATTCGCGCACAGTAAAAGCTAAGGTGTAAATTAGGAATGGCTTAAAATCTGGTCTTTGTGGTATATCTTACAAGAAAAGAATTGTGAAAAGATGTATAATGAAACAAATTTAACAGGGAGGTTAATATGGGCGCATCAAAACTTGAGAAGCAAAAACAGAAACTGATTGAACTGGGAGTCATGGAACCGGAAGACACCCTGGTTGATTTCCTGCAGGCCAGCTATGTGGAACGGCTGGTAGGCAAGCTGGGCAAATGGAAACAGGGCTGGGCGTATTTTACGGAAAGCCGGGTGATCGTGATTACCGGAATGCTGGAAGACAATATTGTTATTCCCTACAAGACGATCCGCGAACTGGGCAAATGTTCCCAGAGCCTGATGCCGATTGGCATTACGATCACACATGAGGATCCGGAAACGGGCAATCAGATCACCGACAGAATATCCTTAATGAAGCGGGATAAATGGCTGAACTTCATGGCGGAAAAAGCCGGTGTGGAAGCGGCGTAATTCGGCGGCAAATTTCTCACAACAACGAATTCAAAGTAAAATCCAGAAACCTTGCCGGGTCTCTGGATTTTTCATGCTTAAGGTCATCGCTGAGAGGCTAGAATAGGCAAAACGAACAAGCGTCCTTCCTATTTCTTTGAATTGGAGTCAACGATCCTGATTCGCTTTCCCTGACAAGAAAGGCAGAAATACTTTTTCTTTTTCAGTTAATCAGTGTATAATACAAAATAAAAGACAGGAACGTTTGTTCCTGTCGGATTTGAAATCTGGTGGAGCCGACGAGGATCGAACTCGCGACCTTTGCATTGCGAACGCAACGCTCTCCCAGCTGAGCTACGGCCCCAGACACGATATTAAGTTTACCACCATTTTTCGAATTGTCAAGATTATAAGGAGGAAAGTTATGAAAGATTGTTTACAACAGGCGCGGGAAGTCATCAATGAGGTCGACGCGCAGATGGCGGAATTGTTTGAAAAGCGGATGACCGCTGTTCAACAGGTGCTGGCGTATAAGAAGGAACACAACCTGCCGATCTTGGATGCGGCACGGGAACAGATCGTGATTGAAAAGGGCGTTGCCCGGATCCAGGATCCCGTTTTAAAGCCGTATTACGAGGAGTTGTTAATCAAGCAGATGGAATTATCCCGGCGGTATCAAAAGACGCTGTTAGCGGCTTCCCAGGACGAATAAGGGGCGGTTTTCCTTCCGATATCCCGCTATGTCAGAATAAAAAATGAGCCCAAACAAAAAGATTGAAAGCACCCAGACCGGGACTCCTTTCAATCTCTTTTTTTCCAATATTGACCGAAAGCAAGCAGAAGCGTGCAGCCGGCGATGACCGCCGCCCCCAGTGTCAGCCAGTAGGCCGGATAACCGCCCAGCTTCATGATTGCCTGCAGAAATCCAATTTCCGGAACTTCCCGCAGAAACATGTAATTCTGTCCCCAGATCCAGTCCACAGCGAAGGCGCACAGCGCGCTGCCGCCCAGAATTGCGATGACGGAAGGCAGCTGGCTTAACCGCGGCGAATAATCGTCAGCCAGAAACATGAGAACCGGCGTCAGGATCAAAAGCAGATGCAGCGCAAAACTCTGGAATGTCTGAAAGTGGAAAAAGGGGTAAGTACCAACGATTCCTGCCGGATACACGATTGCGGTAATTCCGCCTAAAATGGACGTCGCCCAGACATAACTGCGCAGCGGCAGATTGCGTGAAAACACAGCCAGCGGAATGAAGAATACCTGCAGACCGCATAAATGCAGCGGCAGCAGCTTTACCCAATACCCTTCACCCAGCCAGACCAGCCACAAAATCCGCATTAATTCCAAAAGCGGGACGGCGATCGCCATGCCGTAAAGCAGCTGGCGGGCGGTTTGCCGGGAATGCGTCCGCGTCCAGCGGATCAGCCAGAACAAACTGAGCGGAATCATTAGAATTTCCAGAATGTGCAGCGGGCTTAGAAAACCATAAGCCGTGCCGGGAATCACTTCATCCCAGAAGCAGAAGAATTGTGAGATAGTAAAACCTCCTTCAGATCAATGTTCAAATTGCATGCGGTACAAATGCGCGTAAGCGCCGTCCGCGGCCATCAGCTCGGCATGACCGCCTTGTTCCAGAATTCCTTCCTCGCCCAGCACAACGATGCGCTTGGCGTTGCGGATCGTTGAGAGGCGGTGCGCGATGACGAACGTCGTGCGGTTGCGGGCCAGCCGTTCTAAAGAATCCTGAACGACCTTTTCACTTTCGTTGTCCAGCGCGCTGGTGGCTTCGTCAAAAATCAGAATCGGCGGATTCTTTAAGAAGACGCGCGCAATGGATAAGCGCTGTTTCTGACCGCCGGATAATTTAACGCCGCGCTGCCCGATATCTGTATTATACCCGTTTGGCAGCTCCATAATGAAATCATGCGCATTGGCAGCTTTGGCGGCGGCGATCACTTCCTCCTCGCTCGCTTCCGGTCGGCCGTAGCGGATGTTGTCCATGACATTGCCGGCGAACAAATACACATCCTGCTGGACGATGCCGATACAGGAACGCAGCGATTTCATCGTCACGTTGCGGATATCCTGACCATCGACAAGGATCCGGCCCTCGCTGACCTCATAAAACCGCGGAATCAGGGAACACAGTGTTGTTTTGCCCGCACCGGAAGATCCGACCAGCGCCAGATATTCCCCCGGTTCGACATGCAGATCGATGTGCTTCAGGACGTAATCCGGGGAGGAGGCATATTTAAAACCGACATCCTCGAAATCCACCGCACCCTTGACGTCAGCCAGGATCTGCGCATGCGGATCATCCTGAATGTCCGGCTCAACTTCCATGATTTCCATAAACCGCTGGAAGCCGGTGATGCCTTCCTGAAACTGTTCGGTAAAGTTGATCAGCTTCTTGACCGGTTCCGTCAGGTTGTTGATATAAAGCAGATAGGTTAACAGATCGCCTAACAAAATCCATTTCATCGAAATAAACGTCGATCCGGCAAGAATAACGACGACGGTGATCATCGTGGTGAAAGCGTTAAGACCCGAATGATAATAGGCCATGATCCGATAGCTGTTCTTACGCGACTTGACGTACCGGTTGTTTTCCACGCCGAATTTCTCCAGCTCGCTGCCTTCGCTGGTAAACGATTTAACGACGCGGATGCCGGACAGATTGTCTTCGATCCGGGCGTTGATATCGCCTACCCGTTCTTTATTTTGCTTGAAAGCTTTGCCCATTTTCTTATTAAAATACAAGGCGAAGACAAGCATGATCGGCAGGATTGAGAAGATGATCAATGTCAGCGGCACGTTGATGGAAAGTAAGATGAAGAACGCGCCGAAAAACTTGATGATCGAAATGACGACATCCTCCGGGCCGTGGTGGTACAGCTCGGTTAAGGAAAACAGATCGTTAGTCAGCCGTGACATCAGCTGCCCGGTTTTCTGTTCGTCATAGAAGCTGAACGACAATTTCTGATAATGACTGAACAGCTCGTTGCGCATATCATGTTCCATCATGACGCCCATATAATGTCCCTTATAGGTGATGAAGAAGTTGCAGAGCAGCTCGATGATGATCAATCCGACCATCACCAGACCGATCTTGAAAATCAAATCCAGCTGCACGGACTGCGATGACACAAGCACGGTGTTGGTGATGTAGCGCGTCAGCAGCGGAAAGATCAAGGAGATCGCCGCGACGATGAAGGCGCAGACCATATCCGCGATAAACAGCCTTAAATAAGGCCGGTAATACGAAAGAAATTTTTTACCTCTGGCGTTAAGCAACACAATTCCCCCTTTTAGTTAGACATAAGTGTAGCCTAAATTGACGAAAACTTCAATGATTCAGATCCTTTCCGCCGGTTTTTCAAGTTCGGCGGCAAAGGAAAAGGGATCCGTTTGCGGAAGCCTGGAAAGCTTGGTAAGATGGAGAGAAGAAAGCAGAGGCAGGGCGAGTGAAAAATGGCATTTATATTGGTAAAGACAGCGAACTGGGATTAACGGATAGCGCGGCGATTCTGTTTTTTCGTGATCCGCAGCATGCCTGGCTGGAATCCAGGCTTTATGCTAAAAGAGAAGGACAGTTCTTTTGTATCGGCGTATGCCGGTCAGCGCCGGCGCTGATGGAGCTGCATCAATCTTCATGCCTAATTGATACAGTGTTTCTTGACCGCGGCTGGATCCGCGGCAGCGATCTGTCGATGGCGCCGTTGGTGGGCACAACATTTCAGCTGGATGAGCAGGAGAAAGAACTCTGGGTGAAACTGGACGCGGAAACGATTGGCCCGCTTGCGTTAAACGAAAGCTTTCTTCATGATCCCTGCCCGGGCAGACGTCCAGCTGAGACAGGCCATCTGGGCGAATGCCTGCGGGAATGGAATCGCGGCGTGATCTGGGAACATATTCAAATTGAGGGTGAAGATCATGAGATCGGCTGTCAGATCAACACGGATAAGCACATGTTGATCTTTGAAATCTCGCCGCGTTCGGTCTACTGCCGGGCGGCCCGCTTCGCAGCGGTGAATGAAGGCGTGGTTTTCGATCAGAATATTCGTCAGGGACAGGCCAGTTTCATGATTCAGGATAACCGGGAAGCCGCTCAGCCGTTAATCATTGAGAAACAAAGCTTCGGCCGCGAGACCTGCGTCTGGAATGGAAAAACCGTTTACTGGTCCGTTGCGGCTTATGACGAGGATCATATCGAGCTGCATGGTTGTCAGGGGGCGGTATATTCCTGGTCTCGTCCGGCAGCGCGCTGAAGCCTGGAAAGTAAAGAAGAAGCCTGACCCCATACGGAAATGGACAAAATGCGCTGAAATTCAACCGCGGCTTCTTTCTGAAGCGCAGCTTATTTGATTCAAAAAGAAAAACGACCCCAGTTCAAGGCCCGGGGCCGTTTTTCCACAATCAGGAGCGATTTGTTATTTGTAGCAATCCTGGAACAAACTGGCCAGCTTGGCCTGCAGCGCCTGCTCGAACTTGGCGGCGGCTTCCATCGTACTCTGAACCGTTTCGTTGACCTCGATCAATTTGTCGATCGTGATGCAGTCCATGGAGACGGCGCACTGCAATTTTTCTCCCTCGGCATTGAGGATATGCGCAAGCGCGGCTTCCTCCAAAGCAATTGACTGCAGAATATCGGTAATGGCTTGCGAACGGGTGACGTTGCTACTTCTGATTTCAGGCATTCCCATAAGTTAATTCCTCCTTACACTGACATCCTATTCGACCCGGGCGAAAGAACCCGGGCCCATGTCCCGGAGTTATGAAATTTTCCGGGCGGCATACACTGGTCAAGGGGGAATGATCATGAAAATCGTAATTGTCGGATATGGAACAATGGGACATTTATTATTAAGCCGGATTGAAGAAAAGGAAGATCTGCAGTGCGTTGGTTTGATCGCTTCCTCCTATTATCAGGAGATTTCCGAGCTGCCGCAGCATCCCGAGGTGATCGTCGACGTCAGTCACCCGGACAATTTCGTCCGGATCGAACGGGCGATGCAGCGTCAGCCGATTCCGCTGGTTTTGGCGACGACGGGGTACAATGAAAGTCAGAAAAACACAATTGAGGATTGGGCACGGCAGGTGCCGATCGTCATGACCAGTAATTTTTCGATCGGGATGACGATCGTCAACAAAATGCTGAAGACCTGCCAGCGGGAAATCGCGCAGTATTTTGACTGCGATATCCTGGAAATTCACCACGAACAGAAAAAAGACAAACCGAGCGGGAGCGCGCTGATGCTGAAGAAAACGCTGCAGGGACCGGCGACGGACCGGTACGGTTATCAAAAACCGATTTCAGTGACTTCCCTGCGGCATCGCCAGATCGCCGGCGAACATACGGTGATCCTGTGCGGCGATCATGAACAGATCACAATTACCCACACGGCCGACAGCCGGGAGATCTTTGTGCGCGGAATTCTGGAAGCCGTGGAGGCGATTCCCTATTTGAAACCCGGCCTGTTTTCGATGGAAGACTTGCTTGCCCAGCGCTTTTTGCAGCGCCGGTTGCTTTGATTTCAATAACGCCAGTCCCTCAATCTGGTTCGAGCTGAACCGGGCTGAAAAAGAATGGGGAAGCGAAAAGCCTGTTTTGAGGGGACAGGTTTTTCTTTTGCGGTTCAGTTCGCTTCGAATCTCTTTATAAGGAGAGCGGCAGCGTAGACTTGAGGTTCCCGGCGCGATCTGTTAAAATTAAACCAATATAAAAGGATGATCCGGACAGGAATTTCGATAACGGAAGGGAGAGGTCAAAGTGGAAAACTATTTCATAAAACTTTGGGGCACTCCGACACTGCGGGAAAACGGCCGGTCTTTGCCGCTGAATGAAATTCTGGGAAAACAGCTGACAGAATTATTGTGCTATTTTCTGATTCATCGCGGTGAACTGGTCAGTCATGAACGGCTGATCGAATTATTCTGGCCGGAATCGGTCAATCCGCAAAACGCTTTGAAATTTGCGGTACACCGGCTGCGGAAACTCACCCAGCCGTATGCCGAAACCAAGGAACAGGAATGGATCGCGACGGGGAAGCATGGCTATTTGTTTTCACCGCAGGCGCCGGTGGAAACCGATTTATACCAGCTTTCATCACTGACGCCGGAACTTCTGGCAAAACAGCCTAGACAGATTGAAGCCTTAATTCGAGGAGAATTGATGGAAGGCTATTCTTCGATGTGGATTCTTCCGATTCGGGAGTTTTGGAAAGAGAAAGTCAAAACGCTCGTTCAGGAAACGGCCGGAATTCTCGATCAAACCGGGCAGGCGGAAGCGGCGCTGCAGCTGACGCAATGGGCGCTGGCGCTGGATCCGTATTCCGACGAGCTGAACTACCGGTATTTATCCGAACTGGTCAAAGCGAAGGAATATAACCGGGCTTTGAAACATTACGATCAAATTTCCGAACAGTTTTATCATGAGTTCGGCGTCGAATTTGAAGGCCGCTCCAAGTCGCTGATTTACTTTTTAAGCTCGGACCGCGAACCGTCGCATTCCATTCAGGAACTAGTTGAAGAAATGAACGCCAGCGAAGACGAATGCGCGTTTTATTGCGAACAACCCGTTTTCCGCAAGTTGTATCAGGCACGGATGCGCGAAAGCAAGCGGCTGGATATCAATTCTTACTTATTGGTGCTGGATGTTCAAAGCGATTCCGCGGAACTGGGAACCCGGGCGACCGACGCGCTGATTCAGATCGTCAAGACGCAGCTGCGGTCCTGCGATATTTTCACCCGCACGGCAAACTGCCAGCTGGCGGTGATGTTGATGATCAAAGCGGAAAGCGACGTGCATAAAGTGGTCAGCCGGCTCAGCCAGCGGCTGAACCGTAAGTATCCCACGAATCAGGTCCGAGTTTATTACCATGCGCAGAAAATTGAACAGAACGGTTCGCAGCCGGCGGCAAATTGAACGCCTTGGGGATGATTGAAAACCGACGCTGAAAAAAGGTATAATAAAAACAGAAAGAAGGATGAAGAATGTCATTACTAACAACATTAAGAAAAGATAAAATGCAGGCGCTGAAAGACAAGGACACGGTGAAAAACGGAATATGCAGCTTACTGATCTCAGCGATTGCGCTGGCAGAGAAGGAAGCCGGTCAGCCGTTAAGCGCGGAAGAAGAACTGGCTTACGTTCAAAAAGAGCTGAAACAAACAAAGGATACGTTAGCGCAGACCCCGGCCAGCCGTCCGGAATTGATCGCAGAAACGCAGCGTAAAATTGAAATTATTGAAGCGTATCTGCCGGCACAGATGAGTGAAGCAGAGCTGGACGAGGCCCTCAGAGCAGTGATCGCGGAGCTTCAGCTGGAGCCGGTAATGAAAAACAAAGGAACGCTGATCAAAGAGATGATGGCGCGCTACAAAGGAAAAACCGACGGGAAATCCGTCAACGCCGCTGTCGGGCGCGTGCTGAATTAATCACTGGATTCTGACAAGAGCTTAACCAGGAAAGAAAGAGAAAAAGAGGATCTGTCCGCAAAATGGCGAGGCCGATCCTTTTTGTTTTGGATTCATCGGACATCTTATTGATCAAGGACAGGCACCATCTTCAATCCGGCGGCAGGCGGAGGATCCGATTCTCAGCCAGACAACGAGAAGCAGAGCTGAACCATAGGCAAAAAGCATACGATTCGTTACAACATCAAGATTAGTTATAAATCACCTAAAAAATGGTAAATCCATGCGTAATCCCATTATATCGTTCCTAAAAACCGTTGTCAATTAATGTATACTTTTGTGACAAATACCTAAAAGCGAAGAAATCCATTCGCAGATCCGTAAAAGATCCACTCGTTTGTTGGTCAAGGAGGGGTAACAATGACGAAAAAGTACGGTAAAAACAGCTTCCAGAAATCCTGGAAAACCATTCTCAGTCATCATGAGCAGCAAAGCTCAGCCAATCAGGAAGAAAAGACCGGGCCGCTGATTCCCGCAGAGCTCAGGGAACCGGAAGAAACGCCGGAAGTTTCATCAGCTTCCAGCGCTTTAACCGAAGTCAAAACAGAAAGCATGACCGGGCTTGAGTCCAGCTTGGCTCAAACAGATGAATCCCATCGGGATCCAGCGCCGGAGACGGTAGAGAATCCGCCGGCAGTTCCGGAACTGAAACCGGATTACGGAACATCGGTCTTAACGGCAGACACCCAGATTAAAGGGGATCTCCAGTGTCTGGCTGATCTGGAAGTGCACGGACAGATTTATGGCAGTCTCTTCTGCGAAGGCCGGGTCTTTGTCGACGGCGAGGTCAACGGGGGAATCCAGGCGCAGAATGTTACGTTAAATCATGCAAAGATCCAGGGGGACATCTTGTGCGCCGGGGAATTGGAGGTTCTGGAACAAAGTGTGATCACCGGGAACCTGCAGGTGGAGAAGATCACCCTGAACGGCCGGATTAAAGGTAATCTGTATTGCAAGAACTTATTAGTTCTCATGGCTTGCAGCTATGTCGAGGGCGATATCATCACCGGCAAAATCTCGGTTCAGGAAGGCGCGCAGATGACAGGCAGCCTGACGACCAGCGAATCTGAAAATGGCTGAGCCTAACGGAATTCGCTCATTTGAAAATGAAGAACGACGCCTTATTAGAAGAACTGGCGCAGCGCTGCGGCTGTCTTTATCTGTCCGATCTGCGCCAGCCTTCCGCGGTGAACCGCATGATGATTTTAACGACGCTTCAGGAATTGAACGCAGAGGATTATCCGCTGAATCAGTGGAAGCGGGTCTGGCTATATCTGACAGACCTGCCGCTGCCGGCGGAACGGACGGCGTCTGATCTGCGCGGGACGCTGCTGGAGCAGCTGACTTCCCCGAAGACTCCGGTCGGCAGTGAACAAACCGGACATGGAAAAGCCTGGGTGAAGCGGGGAAAGCCCCAAAGAACGAAATAGGGACCGCCGGGACAACGCCGGCGTCCTTTTCAGATCAGGCCGCATGAATCTGCGTTTGTCCGGAAGCAATCCGGCAAAGAAAAACCCGCATCCGTTATGAATGCGGGTTCAGAATTATCGGACGGTAACGCACTGTTCCTCACTGTGCAGGCCGGTGCTGTAAACGTAGTAGCCGCAGACCTTGACGCTGCCGCCGCCTTCAACCCAATCATAATAGGTCGGTTGATCCGAGGTGACTTCGTGGTACAGGTTTCCGTTGAGATAGACTTTCGCGTAATAGTAAGGGTTGCCGAGGATCCAGTTCCAGTCGAACAGCTTCTGACCGACGGCATAAACATAGATATCGCCTTGAGACAGGCTGATTTCTTTCTGGTTTTCCGGCAGATCGCCGCGGTAGCCGCCCCAGTTGATCGTCAGGCCGCCCCATTCGTCGATATAACCGCTGACCGTGCTTTCCAGCTTCTGCTCGGAATTTCCCCACGGCGAAACCAGATTGTTGAATTCCTTTTTAATTAAGCCCGTTGTCGACAGATTCGGATCTACGCCGTCCACCGCGGCATACGGGAAAGTGCCGAGGATGTGCGTGATGTTCTCAACGCCCGCTGGCTGAACCAGCGCCTTCGGCGGATTCTTTTCATCATAGTTGGCGTCCAGCAGAAGCTCGCAGATCTGACCCGGAATATTCTTCCGGCTTTTCTCGTTGTCAAAGTAAGTCTTTTCATCTTTAACGCCCTTATCGTAGCCGACCCACACGACGTTGGTTGTCTGGCTCGTCGAGGCGATCATCCACTTGTCCTTGGCCGCGCCTTCCGGAATACCAAACCGCAGGCCATCTTTGCCCCAGTCGGTGGTGCCTGTTTTGGCATAGACAGGATAGCTGCGCTTTAAGACCTGCATGTAGTTGAAATACGGGCCTTCAACACAATACTGCATCAGCGTGCTGGCCATGTAGGCGGCTTCCTCGCTGATGACCGGCTTGCCCGCGGGATCTGCGACATAATCCTCACTGCCGTCGCTGAACTCAATCCGGGAAACCGTGTGCGGTTCGACATACCGGCCGCCGTTGACCATAGCGGCATGCGCGCTGGCCATTTCTGTGGCGCTGGCTTCAAAGGAAGAACCGCCGATCGCGTAGCCGGTGTCGAAATGATCGTTATCGACGCGCGAGAAGCCCAGGCTTTGCAGATAGTCGATGACCTTGGAACGCCCGATCGTATCGATGACCTCCTGCAGCGTCTGGATTGCCGGCGTATTCAGCGACTGCCCAACAGCCTGCTGCAGCGTCACGTCGCCGCGGTACTGGCCGTCGAAGTTGTTGATGACTTTCTTGGTGCCGCGGTAAACGATCGGCCGGTCGGTGATGACGTGATCGGTCGCCCAGCCCAGGTGTTCAAAGGCCAGCGCGTAGGACAAGAACGGCTTGACCGCGGAGCCGGGTTGTTTAAACTGGCTGATCGCCCGGTTCAACAGCCGCGCTCCGGAATAATTCCGGCCGCCCCCCAGGCCGCGGATCTCACCGGTCTGGTTGTCCATCGAGACGATTGCGATCTGCATCAGCTCATCCGGATATTCGATATTCTCACCATTTTGAATCGCGTCGATCTGTTCCTGAACCGTCCGGTCCATGTTGGTGTAGACCTTCATCGGCGTCAGCGCCGGATCCTTGCCGGTGATCTGCTTGACTTCTTCGATGACCGCGTCGACATAAGCCTGATATGGCCCGCCGCTTTCGGAGATCGTGTAATCCTCACCGACTAACAGATCCTCCACGCGGATCGACTTGGCCAGCTCGGCTTCCAGCTCGCTGATGTAGCCGTGATAAACCATCATATCCAGCACGGTGTTGCGCCGGTTGGTGGCGTAATCGAGATTTTCATACGGATTGTAGGCGTTCGGCCGGTTGATGATGCCCGCCAGCAGCGCGCTCTCACTCAGGCTTAAATCGTTGGCATTCTTGCCAAAGTAATACTGCGCCGCCTTCTGAACACCGCGGATGTTGCCGCCGAAGTTCAGCTTGTTCAGATACAGCTGGAAGATCTGCTTCTTATCGATCAACGTTTCCAGCTTCAGTGCCGTCCAGATTTCCTGAACCTTGCGGTCGACTGATTTTTCCGCGATCGTCGAGTTCTCCAGATCATCGACCTGGAAATAGGTGTTTTTCACCAGCTGCATCGTAAACGTCGAGCCGCCCTGACCGAAGCTCTTGGACTTCAGATTTTCCAGCGCCGCTTTCGCGAACCGCGGGACGTCGAAGCCGGGATGCTCGAAGAAACGCGAATCCTCGATCGCGACGAAGGCGTCGACCAGCGAAGCCGGCATATCGTCATAAGTGATGTTTTCGCGCAGGTAGGCGCCCAGCTCAGTGATCAGGTTGCCGTCTTTGTCATAGACCTGGGAAGACTCCAGACCTTCGAAGTCGGAAAGGCTGATCTCAGGCGCGTCTTTGATCATAACGGAAGCGACATACAGACCGCCGCCTCCGACGATGAGACCGGCGATCAGAAGAAAATAGACGAAAAAGATCGCAATTTTTTTGCCCAGCGGCACCCTGCGCTTTTTCTTTTGGGGTTTATTCTGGGATTCTTGAGGATCCAGGGATTTATTTTGTTCTGACATGCGTTTTGATTCTCCTTACTCTGTGGGGGGATTTCCATGGAAATCCATTTTGATGAATCATTCTTTATTTTACCACAAACTGCTAGATTGGCAAAAAAGAGCGAAGAAAAAGTGATAAAAAGCGCTGAATTCCACAAGAAATAGGACGAAAACAAGAAAAAATCCGGAATTTGCGGGGGATTTTCCCATTGACATTTCATCGCATGCGAGTAGAATGAAGATAAACCAGCGATGGGGAGATCAAGCACGGACAGGCGCTTAAAGAGAGTTTGGGCAAGGTGGAAGCCAGACAGAGAAGCCGCTGTGTAAATGGACCCCGGAGGGCCAGGCGAACGGAATTCCAAGTAGCTGAGGACGTGAGCCGACGTTAAAAGGCAGAAAATGTGTTGGCATTTTTGGTGAGTGGAGAAAAGACAAACAGCGTCTTTTTTCAAACAAGGTGGTACCGCAGGAAATTCAGCCTGCCCTTGAAGGAAAGTTTTATGCTTTCCGCGAGGGCGGGCTTTTTATTTTCTCTGTCATGCCTCTCGCTTAAAAGCCAGAACGAACAGGAGGCGATGAGGATGGCGATGAACATCTGGATGTGGACTGAAGGAGAACGCAGTCGGCCGTAAGGCTAAAAAGAAATATTCTGTCCGCTGAGCGGCGGACGGGCAAGAACCGGAAATCGGGGTTCAGGATGAAAATCAAAGGAGAAAAGAGAAATGAAAAAATTGAAATCATGGATGATGATCGCGGCGCTGGGTCTGAGCTTGATGCTCTCCGGCTGTTCTGAAAAAGCGGCGGAAGGTCCGCGCATCGGCGTGATCCAGCTGATGGAGCACACGTCGCTGAATATGATTTACGACAGCTTGAAAGAAGAGCTGGAAGCGCTTGGTTATCAGGATGGGGAAAACTGCACGATCGTCTTCAAGAACGCGCAGGGGGAACAAAGCAATATCGGATCGATCGTATCCTCGTTCCAGTCGGAGAAGCTGGACGTCGTGGTGGCGATCGCAACGCCGACCGCGCAGTCTGCGGCCAGGCTGGCGGAAACGACGCCGGTGATCTTCTCGGCGGTCACGGATCCGATCACTTCCGGGCTGACGTCCAGTCTGGAGCATCCGGATCAGAACATCACCGGCACCAGTGATGAAGTGGCAGTCGCGCAGATTCTGGATCTGGCGCTGCAGCTGCAGCCGGAGCTGAAAACACTGGGAATGATTTACAACGTTGGGGAAGTCAATTCTCAAACCAACATTGCCAAGGCCAAGGAAGCGGCGGAAAAGCTGGGCTTGACGGTGATCGAAGCGCCGGTGGCCAACACCTCGGAAGTCGCTCAGGCCGCGCAGGTATTGAGCGAAAAATGCGACGCGCTGTTCTCGCCGAATGACAACACCGTCGCAACCGCGATGAGCACCGTCACGCAGATCACCCGTTCAGCCGGGATTCCGGTTTATGTCGGGGCCGATTCAATGGTCATGGACGGCGGCACGGCGACGATCGGCATCAACTACGTCGAGCTGGGGAAGGAAACTGCCCGGATGGTCGATCAGGTGCTCAAAGGAACCGACGTCAGTGCGATTCCCGTCAAGGTCTTTAATGAAAACCTGAGCGTGTACGTCAATACCGACGCTTTGGAAGAGCTGCATCTGACGCTGCCGGAAAGCCTGGCGGCAGACGCGCAGCTGGTAACGTTAAAAGATCCGCAGTAAAGAAAGGAGGCGTCGACAATGTCGCTGGATACATTTTTATCTACGCTGCAGCTGGGCCTGGTCTATTCCGTGCTGGCGCTGGGGTTGTTTCTCTCGTTCAGGATTCTGGATACGCCGGATTTAACGGTCGACGGCAGCTTTGTGACCGGCATGGCGATCAGCGCGGTGCTGACGCTGGCAGGACATCCGATACTGGGACTGGCCGCAGCGTTTGCGGGCGGCCTGGGCGCGGGCCTGGTCACCGGTCTGCTTCATACACGGTTAAAAATCCAACCGATTCTGGCCGGCATTCTGACAATGACGGCGCTGTATTCCGTCAACCTGAGAATCATGGCGGGCAAACCGAATTTGTCACTCTATAAAAAAGAAACGTTGTTTTCCTTGTTTGAGGGGAGCGTGCCGCAGGCGACGACAGTGCTTCTGCTTCTCACGGTCGCCGGGCTTGTGATCCTGTTGACGGTCTTTCTGAAGACCCAGCTGGGGCTGTCGCTCCGGGCGACGGGGGACAATGAGGAAATGGTCCGGGCGTCGTCGATCAACACCGATTCGATGAAGCTTCTGGGCTTGGCGCTGGCCAACGGCTTTGTCGCTTTATCCGGCGGTCTGTTGGCGCAGCAGCAGCAATTTGCGGACAACAATGGCGGTTTGGGCATGCTGGTGCTGGGCCTGGCGTCGATCATCATCGGCGAAACCTTGTTTGGCAAAGGGGGACTGGCGCATCATCTGATTTCCATCTGCGCGGGCACGATCGTCTACCGTTTTGTGCTGACCTTCGCGTTGTCGCTGGGGCTGGCGGCCAGCGATTTGAAATTATTCTCGGCGGCGCTGGTGGTCCTGGCGCTGGCGCTGCCGCAGATGCAGGGACAGCTGAAAAGGAGGAGGAAACGTCATGCTTGAGGTACGCGAAGCTACCGTCGTCTTTAACGGCGGAACAGTGAATGAAAAAACAGCGCTGGATCATGTCAGTCTGACACTGGAAGCGGGCGACTTCGCCACGGTGATCGGCTCCAACGGCGCGGGGAAGAGCACGCTGCTGGGGGCGATTGCCGGCAGTCTGCCGTTAAGCGCGGGTCAGATCGTGCTGGATGGACAGGACATGACGCGGATGAAGGAACACCGCCGCAGCCATGCGATCGGCCGGTTGTTTCAGGATCCCCTGAAGGGCACGGCGCCCACGATGACGATTGAGGAAAACCTGGGTTTGGCGTACAGCCGGGGAAAGCGAAGGTCACTGCAGCTGGGCGTCAGCCGGAAGGACGAGCAGTTCTTTTATGATCTGTTGAAATCGCTGAATCTCGGGCTGGAGGAACGGATGAAGACGCCGGCCGGCCATTTGTCAGGCGGTCAGCGGCAGGCACTGACGTTGTTGATGGCGACGGTTGTTACGCCGAAACTGCTGCTTTTGGACGAACACACGGCGGCGCTGGATCCGCGCACAGCTCAGGCGATCATGGAACTGACGCAGCGGATTATCGAACGGGATCAGATTACAACACTGATGATCACGCACAATATCGAAAACGCGCTGGCGTATGGCAATAAAACGATCGTCATGAACGAAGGGCGGATCCTGCATATTTATAGCGGGGAAGAACGCCGCCGGCTGAGCGTCAAAGACGTCATGGCCTTGTATGAAAGCGAACATGCGGCGCTGTCCGACCGGACGATTCTGGGTCGGTGACGCCCGGGATGGGCAAAGGATACAGTGGGTGAAGTCAATCCTGGTTGATCGCGAAGGATTGTTTTTGCGGATTTCAGGTTTTGGGATTCTTTCAGAATAGAAGCGGCAGGTTTCAGGACGAGCGAGGACGAATTGAGTAAAATTAACTCAGAAATGAAATAAAAAGGTTGAAATTCCATCCGGAATGTCTATACTAAAGGTGTAAGGTGTTGCTGAAACGCGGCACCCGTCATGCGCTATCTCTTATGAGTGTGGCGGCGGACAGATGAGCGCTGAGTCTTCTTGGGAGTTGAGACAGCGCTTTTCTTTTTGACCTCTATAATTTTTAAGCGGCATTCAATCACCTTGATCGAACATTCGATCAAGGGCAAACCAACTTTCAAAACTACATTGACAAAAAGTTCCAGGAAATGTTCCATAGAATTGCCCTCCTTTAATGACAGACGACAAAAATCTGTCGGTTTGAATCGAATTGAAAAGGCCAAAAGTCGATTCTGTCCGGACGGGCATCCGCGGTTCAACAAAACCCTACACTATTAATATTGCGGAAAAGTAAAAATAACCCCCTAAGAAAATGATGAAAAATATGTTCACAAAGTAAAAAAGAGCGCTGAAGATACTTTTCGGAAATAAGCTTCAATTCTGTTTGTTTTGATTTGATTTACGAAGTCAAGGATTATCGTTTAAGCAGAACGCAAAGCAATTCAGTTAAATCAAAGTTGCATTTATAACCCGAATGCAGTTTATTTTAATTGAATTTTTTAACCAAATCCTGTGGTAATTTGACAGGGTGTTTGCTATGATAAGATCAAACAAAGGAGAACAAAAAATGATACTGGACGATTATCAAAAACGGGTAGACCAACTGTTTGAACAAATCAAAACGACACAGCGGGAAAACATCATCACCGCGGGGAAAATGATCGCAGAAACGATCGATGCGGGCGGCAATATTTATCTCAGCGGCATCTGTCATTCCATCGAAATGGATCTGTTCAACCGCGGCGGCGGACCGGCATTTTATAGAACATTTCATTATAAGTTAGACGTGCAGTCGGATGCCCGCGAGCGCGACCGTAGCGATCTGGACACCGATATGGAAGGCTTAGGCGAATATATCTTAAAGGCATCGACGATCCGGCCAGGCGATATTCTGTTCGTCGGTTCGGTTTCCGGACGGACCAAAGGCGTCGTCGACCTGGCTTGGGAAGCCAAGAAAATGGGAATCAAGGTCATTGCAATGAGCTCAATGAGCTATGCGCAGACAGTGGACGCCGTGCATTCATCCGGCAAGAAACTGTATGAATTTGTCGATCTGACGCTCGACAACTGCGCTCCGGCAGCCGAAGCCATGCTGAAAATCGACGGCATCGAAGCGAACTTCGCGGCAGCCAGCGGCATCGCCAGCTCCTACATTCTCTGGTCAGTGACCGCGGTTGCATTGGAAGAAATGATGAAGAGCGGAAAAACGCCGCTGTTGTTAAAGAGCGCGAATTTCCCAGGCGGCCCGGAATACAACAATACCGAAGTTTATCCGCATTATAAGGAATTCGGCTGGTAAGCTTGAATTAGGAATCGGAAATTCTATTGCTTATTAAAACTGGAACTGTCTGAAACACGGCAGTTCTTTTTCATGCGATTTTAACTGTCAAAGACGTCCGGTTTACTCTATAATAAAAGTAGAAAAGGACCGCGGTTCAGCGATCTGATTGATCCGCCGGATAATTTGGAAAAAGGAGGAATGGGAAATGAAGAAAAACAAAGCTCTGCGCATCGCGGCTGGTGTGTATATTCTGATTGTGGCCGGGCTCTCGCTTGCGGATGTTTTCCTGACGTTAAGAATCCGCGAAGTTTTCGGCGGCGCGGCGTTGGTGATGCTGCTGCTGACCTTTTTCTCCAAGGTTCCGCTGAATACGATGGGAGCGTTGCCGATGAAGCGGGCGCAGGATCAGGCTGTCGATCAAGCCCGGAATTCGTGGATTTCCCTGAAAGCCTTCGTTGTGATCACACTGCCGCTGGCATTGGCTTATTGTTCTCTCTTTATTTAAGGACTTCGCGTCCTTTTTATTATTTCTGTTTTTTGCATTCAGTGCTTAATAAGCACGTATACTAGTTCATCATATTCGAGAAAAATGTGGAAAACAAGCGGAAAACATAGAAAAAGGGCAGTTCTGAATTCATGCCCTCAACAATTTAATTATACTCCAAAAAAATTTTAAAAAACAGACTGTTTCCTTCTTTTATATCTAGTATTATATAGGTGTAGAAAGAGATGAGGATCAAGCAGAAAGATCCCATGATCTCTAAAGGAGGTTCTCATGAAGAAGGTACTTCTCGAATATTAAGCCGTTCCCTTCTTTGTTACCAGAACAGGGAGAGGGAACTGAATCTAAAATTTCAGAAAACAAAGAATCAAAAATAGAAAGTGAGTCTGGAGAGGACAGACCAATGGGCAGAGAAAAGTAAGTTTTTCATAACTTGAATTTCAGAAAGAAGTGATGAGCTGAATTTTGAAGAGTAAAGAGATGGAAGAATTCAAAGCTGTTTCTATGAAAAAGAATTGTAGATTCTGAAAGTAAACGTGATTTCACTTTAAGATCATGTCCGATGTCCTAGGAAAGAACTTAGAGTTTATAGAAACATAGAAGAAGACAAAGAGAATGGCAATCAGGCTGTTCTCTTTTTTTGCCGAAACCTTTTGGTTTCCGCAGGTGGGAGGGCTATAATGAAGTCAAAAGGGAGGATTTATTTATGTTTGACATTATCCTACGTCAAGGCTTGATTCTGGATGGCACCGCGGCACCGGGAAAGGTAGCGGATCTGGGAATTGTGGGCGATCAGATTACCGCGATCGGCGATTTAAGCGGAGAATCCGCGAAGCAGGAGATTGATGCCCGGGGGAAAGTCGTGACCCCGGGATTTATTGATCCGCATTCACATTTCGATTTGTCCGTTTTGTTCGAGCCGTCAATGACTAATTATCTGATGCAGGGCGTGACGACGGTGGTCGGCGGCAACTGCGGTCATTCTTACGGACCGGTCGGGGACGAGTTGTACCGCAGCGCGATCATTGATTCGAAGGTTGCGTTTCAAGCCGATCCGTCCTACTTTACGATGACATCGCTGCTTTTGCCAAAAGAGAAAGCGGTCAAGGCGTTAAAAGAACAGTATGGAATCGATATGGACTGGCATTCGTTTAAGGAGTATCTGGATAAGTGCGATCAGCAGCCGTTAGACGGCAATATCGCCTCGCTGGCAGGCTACAGCGCGATCCGCGGAACGGTTATGGGCATGGATTGCTGCCGGGCGGCCACGGAAGAAGAAATCGTGAAGATGGAAGACCTGACGCGGCAGTGTCTGGAAGACGGTGCGTTCGGCTTATCGACAGGCACCGATCCGCAATATGTGCCGGGACCGTTCGCCAGCTTTGACGAAACGGTGCGGATGTTAAAAATCGTAAAGGAATACGACGGGATATTCGCTTCGCATACGCGGAATTACGATGCGGAAGGCAAACCGGACCGGATGGGCGGTTATCAGGATATGCTGAAACAGGCAATGGCCGCGGGCGTGCGGGCCAATGTATCGCATGTTCATACGCTGGGGATGGGCGTCGATGAACAATCCAACGCGGAAGCGGCGCGGAAGACGCTGGCCTATTTTGAAGAAATGGAAAAACAGGGCTGCGACCTGAGCTATGACGTAATTCCTTCGCCTTTCAGCATGGATATGACTGTACCGTATTTCGCGACCTTCCTGCGGCCGTTCGTCTTGATGTGCGGCAGTCGTCAGCATCTTGCCGAGAGCTTCAAGGTTCCAGATTTTCGCAAGATGGTGCATGCGGTGATCGACGCGGGACTGTATCCGCTGCTCGATGAAAAGAATCTGATGATGAGCATGTATCCGATCCTGACCATTTCACGCCATCAAAATCCGGCGCATCTTGGGAAAAATCTGTATGCCTACGCGACGGAGCTGAAAAAAGATCCGCTTGATCTGGTCATGGATCTGTTTGCCGAGGATTGCGACATGGGCGCGGATATGGCGATGCCCAGCGCGGTCGAATCCAATGATATCCTCTGCACTCACCGCATGGCCATGCCATGCTCTGACGGATTCACCGGCGATAAATCAATGAACTTCGGCTTGAACGAGGATATTCAGATGACGCCGAATCCGATGAATTACAGTTTTATCATCCGCTATCTGACGCGCTATCAGAACCAGTTCGCATTGGAAGAATTGATTCATAATGTCACGATGAAGCCGGCAGTCCGCTTCGGCATCGAGAAACGCGGTTCGCTGCAGGTTGGAAATTATGCGGATATCGTCGTCTTCGACCGGGAGGCGCTGCACAGCTATGACCGTGATGCCAACATGTCCCAGTATCCGGAAGGGATTGATTATGTTCTGGTTAACGGCGTTGTGACGATCGATCACAAGCGTCATACCCAGGCCGCGGCGGGAAGAATGCTGCGGAAAAACCAGCAATAAAGGGCAGCGATCATCGCGGCCCTCAACAATCTAATTATATATTTCATAAAGAATATAATATAGAAGTTGTTCTTTTGAGGAGAAAATTGATTTTATGCAGACTATTAAAAAGATATTTTTAATATTAACACTATTTTTCTTAGTGTCATGTAGTTTGAATAAATATGATGTTGATGGGCCAATGATTGTTAATGGCGATGTATTTGGTCTGGAAGATTATAAAGTGGAAGAATGCAGCTTGAAAGAGAATCGATATGTTTATGTTATTTCACAAAAGACAGAGACTATTCAAAAAACAGTTTCTATAACTTTATATAGTTATGATTCTAAAGAGGCGGCCGTCCAAAATATGCTTGATTTATTAGAAAAGACAGCAGAGTTTAAAAGAAAATCAAATTGTGTTGATTGTATTTATTTGCCTCATGAGATGACTGAATCAGAAATTAGATCCTATTTTCCTTTAGACAATATGGATTTATGGCAATGTGAGGAAGTTTATAATCTATTTGATACTATATATATAAGACAGAATAATAAACTCGTGAGATTATTTTCAGATCCATCGACTATATTTACACAACCAGATGAAGAAACAATTAAGGCCGTTCACCGGATACTTAATTATGAGTTTGAAAAAGAGTAGTGCAAAACGGACTTCAGCAGAGAATAAGCCAGGCTCTGATTGAACGACTGATTCTTAGAATCAATGTGGATAAAGTACAGTAGTTCAAAGACGAGAAAGGGATAGACGGTCACTTCTGTGTGTTTGAAAAAATGATAGACAATATCGCGATAAGCCCACCACAGATTCATAGTTACGGCGATCGAGCACAAGCGTCATAACTAAGCCGCTGCGGGAAGAATGCTGCAGTTTACAATTTGATTATTTTTAATAGTTGAAGGGATGGGCAGGATGGCTGACAAATTAACAAAAAAAGTTCTAACCAGTATTGCTTTGTGTCTAATTATTCCTACCTTCTTAGGCATCATTATTTATTTTGATTATTCACATTTTACAAATCAGTTCCAGGTATTACAATTGGATTTTAAAGATTATTCTAAAGAGTCAAATATTCTTTTGAAACTGAATGATTTAAGTATAATTCATGGAATTCAATATATCTATCAAAAGAGTGATCCGATAGAGTCTTTTGACGACATGTTCATCATTGAAATATCAAAGAAGCCAAAGTTTATTTCATACGTTTTAAGGGACATTGGGCATGTCCTGTTGTGGCAAGAACAAGAGGAATATGAAATTCAAGGCGTTAGAATAAAGTTTGTGATTGAACTCTATGACTATAATAGTTCAGAATCAAAAGATTATTATTTGCGTTATAAAAATGAGTTTCAAATTGGCAATCTCTATTATTCCTTGCATTTTGCTTATCCTTACAGTGGAGATCTTGATGGAAATCAGCTGCCTGAAGAAGCCATCGATCATCTCAAAGAACTTTCTATGCAAAGAATTTCAAAATTGCTTCAGGAAGATTAAAATTAGTCTTATTATATTATCTTCGAAGTGTGTATTTCATTGAAATCACAAGGCGGAGTGATAGATGACGTTTTTCACTCCCAACATTTTAATTATACTCTAAAAATTTTTGAAAAAACAGACTGTTTCCTTCTTGGATATCTTGTATTATATAGATAAAGAAAGAGATGAGGATCAATATAAAGATCCAACGATCTCACAGGAGGTTCTCATGAAACAGGTGCTGCTCGAATTTTAAGCCGTTTCCTTCTTCGTTACCAGAACGGGGAGAGGAAACTGAAAAGAAAACGATGACTTTGAATCAATAATAAAAAGTGAGTCTGGAGAGGGCATACCAATGGACAAGGATAACGGAGAGTTTATTCAATAATTTAAGTCTTTGGTTTTTATTCCATAGTCAATGAAGAGTGAAGCGAGGCTTCCAATCGAAAGACGAAGTTTCGATTGATAAAGCTTGATTCTTAACCGAGGGTGTAAAAATAAGAGAAAGAAGACGAAGAATTCCAAAATAGGGAAACGCTTCGTCTTTTATTACATTCGTGAACAGCACAGTTTTTAGCGGACGAATTTCCAGAAAAACTGAGTGTGAGTGAAAGTGAGAAGTAATTTATGTTTACTGCTGAGATCATAAGTCTGTTAGAAGACAAATTGAGAAAACAAAGAATAAAAGAAGAAATTCTGGATTTAGAATTAGAAGAAAATTACATTCTCTATCAGTTGAATCATGGAATGAATAAATTCTCTTTTTACTCCGGGAAAAAGAAAAAAGAGTGGAATGAAAAACTAACACGATGCCAGGATTGCCGTCAGGAAAAAGAACAGGATTTAGCTGGACAAAGTGTTATGCAATTCCATGAAATATTTTTGCAGTACAATCAAGGATTGAATGACACTGAAAAACAATACCTGGAATTTGGAAGCTTGATTGAGGAAATGGAAGATCGGTGTCATGAATTTTTGTCCGTGTTAAAAGATAATTTCTCTATTACAGGGAATAAAGCGCCGCAAGTTTATCGTGTAGGCGGCTCAATGGTTAATTTCAATATGGCTTCTAAGCTTTATGATAAAAACGAGGTACTGACAATCGCTAAAGACTTTAATTCAACGATCACAGCGCTCCTGAAAAAATTTAACAAAGATAAGAAAACATTACGTCTGAACTTAGTTCCTAAATTAAAACCTTATGATTTTTCTCTGTTGTTTAAAGATAATGGACAATACTTCTATTTTGAGATTGAATATCAAGATACGATGGGAGGAGTTTATAGTTTGTTAAATCAGCTTGATCAAGTAAAAACAGAGTATTTGAAACTTCTATTGGGGTTGAATAATGATGATCAGACAAGCAGCGAGATAAAATAGAAAACGGGTCAGAAAAAATATAGTAAAATTGTAAAGGCTGAGTCGATCCTTTTCGTGAACTTCTTGTAGCGGCAAGAGTAGTGTGAAAAGAGGAAATTAACGATGAAGAAAATAATAGCTTTTATTGTCATAAGTCTATTGCTTTGCGGCTGTGCCTCTGACAAAAAGTCCAGCCTGGGCGCACAGATCAGCCGCAGTCCGAAGATCCAGTCGATTACAGAAGCAGAATTGGAAAGTCTGGCGGATACTGAAGAAAACTATTTCATATTGTTTTGTGCGGGAAAGGATGTTACCTGTCAGGCGATTGTTGAAGATACCCAAAAGCTGAAACTGAGTCAGCCGGCCGCTTACTATTTCTTTGATCTTGAAGATTCCATCACGGCCTGTTCTACGCAGGACGCGAAGGCAGCTGAGCAGGCGATTCAGGATTTTCTGGCGTTTCTGGATCGTTATGCGATCACAAAAATTCCAACCATTCACTATTACAAAGGCGCGAAGTTCATAAAATCGCATAACATTGAAGAATATGAGAACTCTGCTGTTTTGACGGAAGCCGAAGAACAAGCTCGGATTGAAGAATTTAGGAACTGGATGAACAGCGTGGAATAACGATCAAAAACAAAGAAAACACAGACTTTTAGAGCCTGCGCTTTTTTTATGTGTCGGAAGTTTTTACATTGAGTTTACTGATCGTCTTCGGGATCAGAAAGCAGGGTTTTGAGTTCTTTCAGCGGGCGGTGGGGTTCAAGATTTTCCCGTTCCTGTTTGCGATGTTGATGACGGAGCTGCTGGACCTGGGACTTCCAGCTCGCGTGAGCTGAGGCGCATCGCGCCCTGCCCCATGATGATCAGCTGTTCCATCCCGTCGGAGGTTGCGACAGTAACCTCAAATTCGTCGGCGAGCTGATGTGTGGCTTTTTCGATGTAGGAATCGGCTGTCTGCGAGGTTTTCGTGTAGACGACGTACAGGTTATGCAGCTTCTGAATTGAGCCGGGATTATCTTTGACCTGATACGCGTCGAAGACCAGAATCAAAATTCCGGTGCGGGTTCCCTGGAAGCTGGAAAGCAGCTGGATCAGCTGATCGCGGGCTGCGGACAGATCTTCCTGAGCCAGCGGAACAAGCTCACTCCACGAATGAATCATGTTGTAGCCGTCGACTAACAGACATTTCGTCTTGGGCTTCTGCCGCTGGATTTCAATATGTTCCGGTATTTCCGTGCGCTTGACCGGCGCGCGTACCGCCACTTTTTCCTTTGGCTTGTGCGTGCGTTCCATGACGCGTTTCAGCTCGGCGTCGTCGACGGTATAGCGGTTATGATGATAGCCGGAATCGATCGTCTCGGTTTTCTGCGGATGCCATTGAGCTTCGATATGCATGTGTTCTTCCACTTCGTCGTAGCGCACAAGAAATCCTGCGCCATGGCTGCAGAAAACGGAATCCGCAGGGAAGTCGAGATCGCCGTCGCAGTCGTAGCCGATCGCTTCGATCAGTGCCTGTTGATCGGCGCAGGGCTGATAACCTTGAAACGTGCAGACCAGCCGGCCTAAGCCATGGGTATAAGCGGTCAGCTCGGCTCTGGTAATTGCGCATTTTGGCAACTGGGGCCGTGCCTTCCAGAATTACCGTGTCGGTCTGATTCTGCGTGATTGCCGACTGCGCCTGCATCCGCTGCAGATCGAACAGCGCACGGCTCAGCTGACCGGCGGGCAGCTCCATGCGGAACTGATAGACCGGCTCCAGCAGCTGGCAGGTTGTCCTGCGCAAACCCTGACGCAGCGCCCGAAGCGTGGCCTGGCGGAAGTCGCCGCCTTCGGTATGTTTGATGTGCGCTTTCCCGGCGATCAGCGTGATTTTGATATCGGTGATCGGCGAGCCGGTTAATACGCCGGGAACTTCGATTTCATCCAGACAGTTCAGCACCATTTTCTGCCACGGCAGCGCTAACCAATCGACCGGGCAGTCGGAAGTCACCTGCACCCCGGAGCCGGGCGGCAGCGGTTCAAGCAACAGATGCACCTCGGCGTAATGGCGCAGCGGCTCGTAATGACCGACGCCTTCCACCGGCGTGCAGATCGTTTCTTTGTAATTGATTTTTCCCTTCGTCGAACTCCACGTCCAGGTGAAACCGGCTGGCGATCAGCTGTTTCAAGATCTCAATCTGAACGTTGCCCATGATCTGAATGCGGATTTCCTGCGTCGGCGCGTGAAATTGCAGATGCAGCTGGGGATCTTCTTCCTCTAGCTGCTTGAGCTGACGATATAACGCAAACGGATCGCAGCCCGCCGGCGGGATCAGGCTGTAGCTCAGACAGGCGGAAAGCACCGGCGTCCGAGCGGGCTGCTCAAATCCCCAATCCGTCATGAATCCCTAATTTCATCGGTCCTTTCAGGCAACAAACCTGACCAGCCGGAACCTCATTGACCATGGTGAACTGCTCGCCGGAGTACAGCCGCAGCTGATCGACCTTTTCACCGTTGTCCAGCACCTGTTTGGCCTTTAAAACACCGCCGGTAACTTTGACATGCGTCAAGCGCGTGCCCTGGCGGTCGCGGGAAACTTTGTAAACTCGGGCTCCGAAGGTTTCCGGATAGCTTTTCATTGCGGTGTAGGCGTCCAGTCCGTCCAACAGCGCTTCCACGCCGTCCGCTTTCAGCGCGGAGCCGAAATAACAGGGAAAAAGCGAGCGGTCAGCGACCGCGCTCTGGATCTGGGAAGGGGTCAGCGTCCCCTGCTTAAGATAGCTTTCCAGCAGATCGTCGCGCTGCATCGCGATGTTTTCCATCTGCCCGTCCACCTGCGTAAAGTCGATAATCCGCGGATCAAGCTGGGTTTGCAGCGAAGTCATCAGCGCCGCCGCGTCATCGTAAGCAATATCCATCTTGTTGACGAACACAAACGCCGGGACATGATAGGTTTCCAACAGCTTCCAGATCGTATGCGTATGCGCCTGCACGCCGTCGATGCCGCTGATCAGCACGATCGCGTAGTCCAGCACCTGCAGCGTGCGCTCCATTTCCGCGCTGAAGTCGATATGGCCGGGCGTGTCCAGCAGTGTGAATTCGGTTTGCTTCCACGGGAACATCGCCTGCTTTAAAAAGATCGTAATACCCCGGCTGCGTTCCTGATCGTCATAATCGAGGACGGTATCCTGATGATCGACGCGGCCGCGCTTCCGGATTTGATTGGATTGATAAAGAAGACTTTCCGACAAGGTTGTCTTGCCGGCGTCGACATGCGCCAGCGCGCCTAAAATAATCTGTTTCATAGAAAAATTGTATGCGACTTTCCGTGTTTGTTCAAGTCTTTTACCAGCGATTTGCGCCGCTGTGTTTCCAAGGGGAAACGCATCATGCTAAGATGAGCGCTTTTCCGAGTTGATTTTTAACGTCGGAGCGGTCCAGGTTTCAGGCAGGCAGATCAATAACAGCGGATAGAATTCCAGTCTTCCCGCTAACATGACCAGACACAATACCAGTTTGGAAAACGGCGGGAAAGCGGCATAGCTGCCCAGCGGACCAACGCCGTTCAAGCCGGTGCCGGAATTATTCATGCAGGTAAGCACGGCGCTGCCGGCCGTTTCCAGATCCGCGCCAGCCGCCGCTAACAAAATCCAGCCGACGAGGAAAAACGACAGATAAATGAGGATAAACGTTAACGTACGCTGGATTGTGGCTTCCGCAACAGGCTGTCCGTCCAGCGTCGCAATTTTGACAATCTGCGGCTGACGGCTGCGGTGCAGCTCCCGTTTCATGGCTTTTCCTGCCACGATGACCCGGGCGATCTTCAAACCGCCGCCGCTGGAGCCGGTGCAGGCGCCGAGCATTGTGATCAAGGGCAGAAGCAGCCGGCAAAGCTGCGGCCAGCGGTTAAAATCGGCGCTGGCGAAGCCGGTGGTGCTGATCGCGCTGGCGGTTTGGAAGAAGGCCAGCCCCAAGGCATTCACCAACGCTTTTCCATCCAGAATCAGACTGCCCGCAATGATCAGCCAGAATCCCAGAAACAATCCGGCATACCAGCGCAGCTCCTCGTTTTTCAAAGCCTGCGCCGCCCGGCCGGTGACAAACAGCCACACAAGCTTGAGATTGACGCCGAAAATCAACATGAAGAATGCGATGATGGATTCCACGGCCGGGGACTGATAGGCGGCAATCCCAAGATTCCGGGTTGAAAATCCGCCGGTGCCGGCGGTTGCCAAAGCGTGGCAGACACTTTCCCACAACGGCATTTTGGCAAAACATAAGAGGATCGCTTCCACAAGGGTTAATCCGCCATATACCCCACACAGGACCGCCGCGCTCTGCCGGAAGCGGGGAAATAATTTCTCCGCCGCCGGACTGGCTTCTGCTTCCGCCAGATTCATCGTGCTGCCTTGGGAAGCGGGGACAAGCATGACCATAAATACGACGAAGCCCACCCCTCCAATCCACTGCGTCAGTGCCCGCCACAACAGAAGTGAGCGGGGCAGCGCTTCCACGTCGGTCAGGATTGTCGCTCCGGTGGTCGTATAGCCGGAAATAATTTCAAATACGCTGTCGATGAACGAAAGCTGTCCGCTCAAACTCAGCGGCAGCGCTCCGCACAGCGATAAAATCAGCCAGCAGAGTCCGATGCTCAGCAAGCCCTCACGGGCTGAAATCACCCGTTCGCCGCGGCCGTAGCGAAGCAACAGGCTGCCGGGCAGCGCGCAGCATAACATCGGGATCAGAAAAAGGTCGAGCCGTTCCCCTGAAATTGCTGCGAAACATAAGGGAAGGGCCATTGCGGCTGCGGATCCGAGCAGTGAAGCGCCGGCGATCCAACCGGCCAGCTTCCTGTTCATACCGACCGCAGCGGAGTTTCAAGCAGATCCGCGAGACGGTGAACTTGCCCGGCCGGGGCTAAAACAATGATGAAATCGCCGGTTTGCAGCTGATCCCGGCCGCCCGGGATGATCATCTGGGCATGCCGCAGAACCGCGGTGATCAGAATGTTTTTCTTCAACGGCAGCGCCTGTAAAGGCGCGGCGACAATGCGCCGGGCATCCGGCCCGATTTCAAATTCAAGCGCTTCGATCTGACCGCCGGCCAGCGTGTGCAGCGTAATGATCGGATTTTCATCGCGGCTGTCGATCGAACGGACATAGCCGAGAATCTGTTCGGTTGCCAGATCCTTGGGCATGACGGTACGGATTTTGGCTTCGTGCAGGATCGGCAGATAGGAATGCGTATTCTGACGGCAGAAGACCAGGCCGATTTGCCGGCTTCTGCCATACAGCGCAAGCATGGCGTTGATTTCATCGCTGCCAGTCACGGCGATCAGAGCATCCATCGCATCAAAGTTCAATGTCTGTAAAAACGGATGATTGGTCGCATCGCCCCGGCAGACGTCCACTTTATGAAACCAGGTGCTGATGAGGGCGCAGCGGGCCGGATCCTTTTCCACGAGCGTGATCTGAACCGGCTGATCCGCCAGCTGCTGGCAGAGGGATAAGCCGAGATCGCCGCCGCCCAGAATAAGAAGCTGCCGGATTCCGGTTGTCCGCAGTTTTAAGCGGCTGAACAATGCCAGCGCTTGGGAACGCGAAGCGGTCAGGGTTAAATGATCCCGGGCCTGGACGATGAAATCGCCGCGGGGGATCGAAGCCTGATCGCCGCGCAGACACAAGCTGAACAAATAGCGGCCGGGATAGGCTTTGCGGATTGCCGTCAGATTCTTTCCGATCAGCGCTGAACCGGGCTGAACCTCGAATTCCATCAGTTCCACGCGCCCGGCAGAAAAGCTGTCGACATTGACCGACGCCGGAAATTCCAGAATTCTGACCAGCTCCCGGGCTGCCAGTTCGTCCGGATTCAGCGACAGCGATAAGTTTAAATCCTGACTGAGTAAGGACAGAGATTTTAAAGCGGTGGATTCCTGCATCCGGATTAAGGCGATCCGACAGCCTGAATGCCGGGCCATTAACGCGCTGAGCATGTTGGCTTTTTCATCGCGGGTTACGGCGATAAACAGATAGGCATGATCTGCCCCGGCGGCATTTTGAACGTCGAGGTCCAGCGCGGATCCCTGCAGGCATAAAACGTCGAGCTGGCGGCTGACGCGCTGGCAGACTTCGGGATCCGCGTCGATAACGGTGACGTTATGCCCTTCTTTCATCAAGGTGCGGGCCAGATGATAGCCGACGTTGCCGCAGCCGGAAATAATGATATTCATAAGCGTTCCTCCTGATTGATCGGAGGGCTTCCCGCTTCGGACAAGCTGGCGGGCAGTCCGTGAGGTTGTTCTTTTCTTCATTATAGCATGCGGATCTGTTCTCTACCGGACTGTTTCTGATTTCGGGAAAACGAAAGTGGTAGAAAAAGGATGAAAACGGAATGGATCAGGGATAACGCTTAAGAAGCAGAAAAAAACTCGGAAAATTCCGGGCTTTCTAAGTAAAGAGATCCGACGCTATAAGCAGCGGTCCAGAATCTCCAGCACTTCTTCAATCTTCGCTTCGGCGTCTTCCGGTTGGCCATGCATCGCGTCCTTCACGCAGCCGTGAATGTGGGCGCTTAAAATCTCCTGATTGACCTTTGCCAGAATCGCCGAGGCGGCCTGGATCTGGTTGGAGATGTCGATGCAGTAGCGGTCGTCCTCGACCATCCGGATCACGCCGTCGATCTGTCCCCGCGCTGTTTTTAACAGCTGCAGGGTGCGGGCGGCGTCGGCTTTCATTTACGCGACGGAAACGACTTCGTATCCCGCATCGGTAACGGCCTGGATCAGCGCGCTGTCTTCCACCGGCTGGCTGCAGCTGACGACCGCTTTCTTTTCGTCCAGCGTGACCTCTGCTTTTTCGACGCCGGCGACGGCGTTGAGCGCGGCTTCGACGCGGGCCTTGCAATGAGCGCAGGCCATTCCGTTTACGATCATAGTTTTTGTCATGTTCTTTTCTCCTTTATTTTTAAATTCAATATGCTGGACGGCAACCTGCGCGGCAGGCGCCGAGGAAGACTCCGGGAGTCCGGCCGGGCGCGGACTGGAGAACAATTTCAGCCGCAGCGCGTTGGAAACGACGCTGACGGAGCTTAAGCTCATCGCCGCCGCGCCGAACATCGGATTCAGCTTCCAGCCTAACAGCGGAATGAACACGCCGGCGGCCAGCGGAATCCCGATGCTGTTGTAGATCAAAGCCCAGAACAGATTCTGCTTGATGTTGCGCAGGACAGCTTTGGAGAGCTTGATGGCCGTGACGGCGTCCCACAGATCGCTTTTCATCAAGACGATATCGGCGGATTCAATCGCCACGTCTGTTCCCGCGCCGATCGCGATGCCGACGTCCGCCTGGGCCAGCGCCGGGGCGTCGTTGATGCCGTCGCCAATCATGGCGACCTTGCGGCCTTCGGCCTGAACCTGGCTGACGACCCGCTGCTTATCGGACGGCAGAACCTCGGCGATCACGTTGTCGATCCCCGGCCTGGGCGGCGATCGCCTGGGCCACCTGCGGGTTGTCGCCGGTCAGCAGGATCACGTCGATTCCCATCCGTTTGAATTCAGCGACCGCGGCGCGGCTGGTCGGTTTGATCGTATCAGCGACGGCGATCATTCCCAGAACCACTCCGCTCTGGGCGATGAACAACGGCGTGCGGCCCTGCGATGCGGCGTTGTGATGCAGCTGTTCGATCTGCTTGTCCGCCAGTCCCATCGCCTGCATCATTCTGAGATTGCCGGCAGCGGTCGGCTGGCCGTCGATTAATGCCTGAACCCCCTGGCCGGCAATGTTCTCGAATTGATCGATGGCTTTAATCCTGGCGTTTTGTTTCTGACCATAGTGCACGATCGCTTCCGCCAACGGATGCTCGGACACCGCTTCCAAGGAAACGGCGGCGTCCAGCAGCGCGGCTTCGCTTTCGCCCAGAACCGTAACCTCGGTGACTTCCGGCTTGCCGGTCGTGACCGTGCCGGTTTTATCCAGAATGACGGTTTGTAAGGAATGCGCTGTTTCCAGCGCTTCGCCGGATTTAATCAGAATACCGTTCTCCGCACCCTTGCCGGTGCCGACCATGATCGCGGTCGGTGTTGCCAGCCCCAGCGCGCACGGACAGGAAATGACCAGGACGGCGATTCCGATCGATACCGCGAAGCTGATTGATTCGCCCAGAAGCAGCCAGATGACGGCGGCCGCCAGGGCGATCGTGATTACAACGGGAACGAAGACGCCGCTGACCTTGTCGGCCAGCTTGGCGATCGGGCGCTTTGGAGGCTGACGCTTCTTCTACCAGCCGGATGATCTGCGAGAGCGTGGTGTCCTCACCGACCAGCGTCGCTTCCATTTCCACCGCGCCGCTTTTGTTGACGGTTGCGCCGATGATCTTTTCACCGACGGTGCGTTCGACCGGAATGCTTTCGCCGGTGATCGCCGATTCGTCAAAGGCCGCACTGCCCTGCACGATCACGCCGTCAACCGGTACGCTCTGTCCCGGCTTGACGCGGAGGCGGTCGCCCGGGCGGACGTCCTCGACGGGAATTTCAACGAACTCTTCGCCGCGGCGGACCCAGGCTGTTTTCGGCGCCAGATCCATCAGCTTGGCGATCGCTTCCGAGGTTTTGCCCTTGGAGCGGGTTTCCAGATATTTGCCCAGCGTGATCAAGGTCAGAATCATCGCCGAAGTCTCAAAATACATGTCCATCGCCCAGCTGTGAACCTTGACCATATCCTGCGCGCCCAGTCCCATGCCGATTTCATACAGCGCGATCACGCCGTAGACGATCGCGGCGGCGGAACCGATGGCGATCAGCGAATCCATGTTCGGCGAGCGCCGGAACAGGTTCTTGAAACCGTTGGTAAAGTAGTGGCCGTTGACGATCACAACCGGCAGACACAACAGAAACTGCGTCAGCGCAAAGTTCATCGTGTTTTCATGACCGAGGAAAAACGCCGGAAGCGGCCAGCCCATCATGTGGCCCATTGACAGATAGAACAGCGGAAGCATGAAGACGACGGAGACGATGAGGTGGGTCTTCATCGTTTTGATCTGCTTCTCCATCGGATTTTCCGCGGCTGACGCCTTGGAAGCCGCCGCAGGGGCGCCGTGCTCCTCGGCATGATAGCCGGCCTGTTCGACAGCCTGCAGGATCTTATCGCTGGTCAGCTGATTTTCATCGAAGCTGACGGTCATCTTGTTCGCCAACAGATTGACGTCGCATTGTTCAATGCCGTCCAGCTTGCGCACGCCCCGCTCGATCGCAGCGCTGCAGGCGGAGCAGCTCATGCCTGTAACATCATAAGTTTTCTTCATTTCATCACCTCGAGTACCCCACCCCTAGGGGGTGTATGGAAGTAGCATAACGCACATCGTTTTTTCTGTCAATCGCAATGCTTTTTCAAGACTCGAATTCCTTATCTTTTCAGGACTTAAATTCCTTGCTTTTTCATAACTTAAATTCCTTTGCGGTCCCCGATCCTTTATATAGGATAAACCGGCCGGGTCAAATCATACCCGGTCAGGATGAGAAAAAGAAAAAGGACGCGTTAACGTCCCTGAAATGGAAGCAGAAGCGCTTCGGGAGTTTTCCGCGGGCGCGGAGCGGGCTGTTCGGCCGGGTAGCCCAGCGCAATAGCGGAGACTAACTGCAGCTGAGGATAACCTACATAGGCGCAGATTTCCTTTTCCGTATATTCGGTATCGCGGATCCACAAAGCGCCTAAGCCGAGGTTCACCGCTTCCAGACAAACATGCTCGATTGCGGCGCCGATGGATAACAGATCACCGGGGATCCACAGCTCGTCCGGTTCTCTGAAGACAAGCATCAGGACAGGCGCGTTTTGTATAATCTGAGCGGTGTGCCTGGAACTGTTGACATAGCCGGGCAGTTCTTCATCGTGACTTTCAAACAGCTGAAGCATAATCCCGGCGACCTGATCTTTCCGGCCATCCTCTAAAATCATAAATTGCCAGGGCTGGCGGTTTTTCGCCGACTGACACAGCCGCGCGGCTTCGATCAGCTTTTCCAGTTTGGCTTTTTCCACAGGTTTTGTTTCAAACTTGCGGATACTTCGCCGCTGTGCGATTACTTCTTCCAATTCCATGATTGAACCTCCTTTTTGCGTTCTTTTTCCAGTGTCAAATCTGAATTGGGACCTTGATCCTATTGTAAAGGATCGCGCGAGGAAAATCATCGAATTGAATGAAAAACAGGGGCGAAATCATCGAAATAGTAAAAATTTTAAAAAAATCAAAAAAAAGAGGGGCTTTTTTCAATTTTGCGCAATATTAATACTAGAGGGACGATTTCCCTGTTCCAGACTGATTTCTGTTTGCAACTTCCTTCAAACCTCCAAATACGGATCGTCCCTCTCCCCTTATTCAAAAAAACAATTCTGAAGCATTGAAAACAGTCTGACCGTTTTACAAGACCGTTGAAGGAAAGCGTTGGTTGTTTCCTTGTTCTGATCAAGTCTGAATCCGAGGGTATTGTTCAGCCTGATGGCTGGCCTGCGTTACTTTCTGCGAAGACAAAAAGCGGGAACGCCAAAAGAAAACCGGGATTATTCCCGGCGTTTGACGATATTCAGCTGGTACAATTCGGGATGCATATACAATTCGTCGAAATCGAAAATCTTCCCGTTTTTCATATAAACTGTATTTGCGATCTTGATGATCGGCATCTTGGGATCGCAGCGCAGGATTTCCGCAATGTATTCGGGCGGGAAAATCGCCGAGATATTCTGATAGTCACAGTCGATGTCGTAGCCGTTTTTTTCGGCATAGTCGTATTTTGAGGATTCCAGAATTTTAATCGACATGTCGGGATGCAGATCGACGGCCATGTAGGTACGTTCAAACATGATCGGTACGTCGTCGGCCATCCGCGTCCGCTCGATGTAGTAAATCCGATCCTCCGGCCGGATGCCGAGAATCCGCGCGACGGTCTTGCCGGCGGTGGTCACGGAAAAGGTATTGACGATGGAGGTCGGCACTTTTCCCATGTCCCGCATATCGTCGCTGAAGCTTTTGATCAGCGGGGTGCGTTGGATGACGTTGGGCTTGGCGACGAACGAGCCGCTGCCCTGATTGCGGTAGATGTAGCCCCGGGTGGTCAGATTGCCCAGGGCCTGACGGACGGTTACGCGCGAGACGCCGTATTCCCTGGACAGCTCAGCCTCGGTGGGAAGCAGGTCGTCCGTGACGTATACGCCGCTGTTGATTTTATCAATCAGATCATTTTCAATTTGTTTATATCGCGGAATCCGCGCTTGCTTTGAGCTTGCCATGGTTTCACCTTCTGTGCCAATCATAGCATATTTGTATTATTATGACAAGAAAGAAAGGGGTTAATAGTAATACAAATTGAGAAAATGTGACTTGAATTGATAATAAATTACAAAATTTGTATTGATAAATTTAGATATTGATAATACAATGGACTCGGAGATAAACCTTGAGGGGTTTATGAGAAATAGGGAGGAAAAACTTTATGTCTTTAATTCAGGCACTCCTGATAGGCGTATTCGCTTATCTCGGCCGAAACCAGGTACCATGGCTGTTTGGTACGACTGGCGGATTCTACTGTGTCGGCAGACCGTTGGTAGCGGGCGCTATCGTCGGTTTGATTCTGGGGGACGTCACCACCGGCGTATTGTGCGGCGTAGCGGTTCAGGCGATGTATCTGGGCCAGATCGTCGCGGGCGGCGCGATGCCGTCTGATGTGAACTACGCGGCGTTTATCGGTATTCCGTTAGCGATGGTCGCGGGCGGCGGCGCGGAAGCGGCGATCGCGTTAGCCATTCCGTTAGGCGCGTTAGGCACCGCGATGCACAACTTCACGATGACGGTCAACTCGTATTGGGTTCACCGGGGCGATAAATGTGCGGAACAGGGCAATGTTTCGGGAATCGCCCGCAACAACCTGTGCGGCACAATTCTGCATTTAGTTGAACGCGTCAGCGTCGTAACGATCGCCTGCTACTTCGGCGCTCCGGCTGCGGAAGCGATTCTGCACGCACTGCCGCCGATCGTCTTACAGTTTTTGCAGGTTGCCGGCAAGATGCTTCCGGCGCTGGGCTTCGCGCTGCTGCTGAAGCAGATCGTTGCCGAAAAGTGGATGATCGTGCTGTTCTTAATGGGCTGGATCATCACTCAGGCGACCGGCATGACGACGACCGCGTTAACCATTATGGCCGTCGGCGTCGCGCTGCTGTTCGTTATGGCGAAATATAACGGCGCCGGCAACGCGGCTGCCGCGGATGAAGGAGGAGATTACGATGAGTAAGAAACTGGACCGCAAGGACGTTAAGAACGCCGCATGGACTTGGATGTTCTTCCACCACTGCGCGCAGAACTTTGAACGTATGCAGGGTTTGGCCTTCTGTCATACGATGTCGAAACCTCTGGAAAAGTTATACGGCGATAATCCGGAGGAACTGAAAGCGGCGCTGACCCGCCACATGCAGTTCTTCAATACGGAACCGCAGTTGGGCAGCGTCATCCCGGGCATCACGATCGCTCTGGAAGAAGCGCGGGCCAACGGCGGCGAAGTCGACGCGGAACTGATCATGGGCACCAAGAATGCCCTGATGGGTCCGTTTGCCGGCATCGGCGATTCCATCTTAATGGGAACCTACAGCCCGATCCTGCTTTCGATCGCAATCGGTTTGTCCGCCGGCGGTTCGCCGATCGGCGCGATCTTCTTTGTGATCGCCTGGCTGGGCACCGTCATTCCGTTAAAATACTTCATGTTCATGAAGGGCTATGATTTAGGCATGGATGCCGTCAAGCTGTTGATGAACAAGGAAATCAAAGATAAGATCACGACTGCACTGACGATGGTCGGTCTGATCGTTATCGGCGGCGTCGCTTCGACGACTGTGGCTGCGCCGATCAAGTTTGTCTTCACGGCAGGGAGAAATGACCGTTTCGATTCAGGAAATCCTGAACAAGATCATGCCGACTTTGGTCCCGATGTTGGTCACCGTGGGCTGCTGGCTGCTGGCGGACAAAAAGGGCTGGAGCGGCAACAAGCTGATTCTGGGCATCCTGGGTCTGGCCGCCGTCATGGTTCTGTTAGGCATTATGTAATTCACGACAGTCAGGCGCTGACTGCGCCTGTCTGTTTCATCAGAAAATGAGCCTTCATTCTCTGATGAAACAGAAATGAGCGTAAACAATAACGATAAAGGGAGGAAGATAGACGCATGGATTATAAAATTCTTTGGACGGATATGCACAGCAACATCCACCACGAACAGATGAACGAACTGCCGCAATGGTTTGACCAGGTACAGAAGATGATGGATTTCTGGCCAATCGCCTATTATCCTTATACCATGCGCAAGGATGAAACGGGGCTGGGCGTGGAAGACCGTTATCCATTAGACGTAATTGAAAAAGACTGGGAAGCACTGCGCGAGTTTACGGAGAAAGTCAACGCCGCCGGATTCCCGATGTTTATGGGCTACGAGTGGCAGGGCGCCGGACAGGACGGCGATCACAATGTTTTCTGCAAGGACAACCGGCAGAAGATGGAATATCCGCTGCGCTACGCAGATCTGGTTAAAGCGTATGCGGGCAAGGACGTGATCGGGATTCCGCATCATCTGGCTTATCAGCTGGAAAACCGCGGCAAGAACTGGGCCACGCATAACGAAGCCTTCTCGCCGTTTGTGGAAATCTATTCTTCCCACGGCAGCAGTGAAAACGACAACGGCCCGATTGAAATGACGCGCCATGTCCACATGGGACCGCGGACGGGCGAAACCTGTGTTGAACGGGGGCTGGGAAGACGGCTACAAATTCGGCGTCATCGCCTCGGGCGACAATCATTCCGCCCCTTGCGTTTACGGCTTTGGCTACATGGCTTGCTTAGCCGAGGGACAACACGAAGGAAGCGATCTGGGACGCGATGCAGAAGCGCCATACCTACGGCATATCGAAGGATCGGATTCAGGTCCGGATGCAGGTCGACGGCAAGCTGATGGGCGATGTGATCGAACCGAACCCGGAAGCGAAACTGACGCTGGACGTGATCGGCAGCGACGCGATCGACCGGATCGAAGTCATCGAAGACAATCAGGTTGTGGAGATGATTCCGCATACCTCCACCTGGGAGCGCAAGCCGCTGGGCGAGACGATCCGCTTCAAATTTAAAGTAGAATTCGGCTGGGGCCCGGACCGCCGGATTTTCCCGGACATCGCTTCGCGTTCTTGGAAGGGAGCGCTGGAAGTTCCGGGCGGAAAACTCCTCAGCATTGAAAAGTGCTGGAGCAACTTCGGACAGGATCTGCACGACGTGACGGACAACCGCTGCGAATTTGATCTGACAACGTACAAGACGACCGCTACGGGCAAGTGGATGGGACCGTCGGCCGTTACGACGGAAGGCTTTATCTTTGAAGTGGAAACCGATCGGGAAGGCACGGTGCTGCTGAGCGTTGACGGCGTTGAATATCCGCTGGCGGTCGGGGATCTGTTGAAGACCTCGCGGGTCGTGGAGCTGGAAGAGGAAGCACGCCAGCTGGTGAAAGACCGCTTTAACTTCACAGACTATTACCGGACTGACCCGTGGTGGCATAACGCGTATAAATTCAAAATCGGCCAGGCCGTTGTGGAAAGCGGCTATCATGTCCAGCTGGAAAGAACGCTGGATCTGAGCGACGTCAAGCATCTGCGCTTACGAATCTGGGAAAGAAACGGAGGATGTGCCTGGACAAGCCCGGTCTTTGTTGAAAAGAAAGGGGAATAACCATGAATATTCTGTATATCCACACCCATGACAGCGGACGGATGGTAAGCCCCTACGGCGTGAACGCACCGACGGACAATCTGTTGGCGTTTGCCCGGGATGCCGCTGTGTTCACCCAGGCATACTGCGCGGGGCCGACCTGTTCGCCCAGCCGCGCGGCGCTGCTGACAGGGACTTATCCGCATCAAAACGGGATGCTTGGTCTGGCTCAGCGGGGCTTTGGACTGACCGACTATCGACGCCATCTGGCGCAGTTTCTGGGGCGTCATGGCTATCATACTGTCCTGTGCGGCATCCAGCATGAATCCGGCTGGTATCTGGATGCCGATGCGCCCGGCAAGCTGGGCTACAACGAGGTGCTGACCGCTTCCGCAGATCCGTATAAAAAGGAAGACCTGCATCTGTGGGACGCCATCAACGCCGATCATGTCTGCCAATGGCTGGATCAGGCCAAAGCGGACGAACCGTTTTTCCTCAGCTATGGCATGCACAGCACGCATCGCCCTTATCCGGTTGAGATCTGCGAGGCGGTGGATGAGCGCTATGTACGCCCGCCGTTTCCGATCGACGACAATGGGGAAACCCGGCACGATCAGGCACAGTTTCTGACTTCAGCCTATTACATGGATCAGAATTTCGGCAAGGTGATCGCCAAGCTGAAGGAAACAGGGCTGATGGAGAAAACAATCGTGATGTTCACGACCGATCACGGCGTTGCACTGCCGTTTAATAAATGCAATCTGACCGACAGCGGGATCGGCGTATCGCTGATCATGCGGGTGCCGGGGGCGAAGGCCAACGGTCAGGTCATCGACGCTTTGGTTTCGCATGTCGACGTGATGCCGACGCTGTGCGATCTGCTTCAGCTGGAAAAACCAGACTATCTGGAAGGCACCTCGTTTGCGGAAGTCTTCGAGGACATCAGCGCGGAGCCGGTCTCCGAGATCTTTGCCGAGGTGAATTTCCATACCAGCTATGAACCGATCCGCTGCGTGCGCACGCGCCGGTATAAATATATCCGCTACTATGATGAAAGCTGGACGAAGCTGAACCTGTCGAATATGGACTCGTCGGCGTCCAAGGATTTCTACATGCGCAACGATTTAGCTGCGCAGACGAAAGATACGGAAGCGCTGTACGATTGTTACTACGATCCGGACGAGCGGAAGAATCTGGCGCAGGATCCACGCTATCAGGAAATTCTGGAAGACCTGCGTGAAAAACTCAGAACGTTCCAGATCCGGACGCAGGATCCGATCCTTCATGGCGAGCTGGAAATGAAGCCGGAGTATAAGGTAAACAAAAAAGAATGTCTCAACGCGTCAAGCAAGGATCCGCAGGATTACGATCCACGCGGGCGCTGGCAATAACGAAGAAGAAAATAAGCTCTGATCGCGGGGAAATCCCAAGTCAGAGCTTTTCCTTATTTCAATCCTGGAAATCTTGATTTATGGTAAAATAAAAAAGAATCAGGATTACGTCAAGAATTTGATCCCTGGACAAACTGGAAAAATTTGATTTTGGATCATGATCAAAAATAGCGTGAGATCAGACAACACAGAGCCGGACAGGAGGACTGGAATATGGATGTTCAAAAGGTTTGGGATGCGGTGCTGAAGCAACAGGCCGAGGTGATGCGGACATATTTTCACAAGGAAGCACGGATTCGCTGGATCAACACCAACGAAGGATTTACCGTCGAAGAATTCATCCGGGCGAATTGCGAATATCCGGGGAATTGGGAGGGGCAGATTGAACGAACCGTGGCTGCGGACAAGACTCTTTTCACAATTGTGCATGTGTTTTCCGCCGATTGCCAGGCTTCTTTCCATGTCGCTTCCCTGATTGAAATCCAAGGGGATAAGATCGTCAGTCTGGATGAAATTTGGGGCGGCGACAGCCCCGCCCCGCAATGGCGCCTGGATCTGCGGCTGGGCAGGCCGATTCATTCCTGATTTTCAATCAGGAAACAAAGCGAGGTGAAAAAATGGAATTGGTTTTACGCTTAGCGTCCGCTGAGGATGCGCCGGTCATCTGGGAAATGCAGAAAATTGCTTTTCGCGAGCTGTTGGAACGGTATCAGGATTACGACACCAGTCCTGCCAATCAATCGCTGGACCAACTGCGGCTTCGCTGTTCGCAAAAAGACCGTTATTATTATTTCATTGACGTGGATGGGAACCCGGTTGGCGTGCTCAGCGTCACCGACAAGCAGGATGGAAGTCGTAAGCGCCTTTCCCCGATGTTCATTCTCCCGCAGTTTCAGGGCCGGGGCTATGCGCAGGAAGCGATTCGACAGGCTGAGAAAATCCATGGTGAGCGGGGCTGGGAGCTGGATACGATTTTACAGGAGGAACGCCTGGTCCATCTCTATGAGAAAATGGGATATCGGAAGACGGGAAAAACGGCGGCGGTGAATCCCCGGATGACATTGGTGTTTTATCAGAAACTTTAGCTTGCTTACGCAGATATGAAGAAAAAAAAGCCGTCGGATTTCACAATCGAAATCGGGCGGCTTTTTACAAGATTCATTGAACTCACAGGGAAATCCGATTGTAAACCGGGATTCCCCATCATTCCTTTCGCAAGACCGGATTGCCTGAACAATCCATCAGGCGCCGGTCTGTTTTCCACAGAGCTGGCGACCAGAGTATTTCAGACTGAAATCCTGCGATCAGGATTATTGACCCGGTTTGATTTGAAACGAAACCGTATAGGATTGATTCTGCTTAATCTGATATTCTTTTAACGGTTCTGCGCCCCAGCTGCCGTTGCCCAATCCGCGCTGGGCGGCATCCAGGTGCAGCAGCGGTTGATCCAACTTTTGCGCGTCCTTCAGATGCGCGGCGGAGGCGAGTGAAAGTTCATCCCAAGTCATGATGTTCATGCCGACGGGTTCGTCAAACGTCAGGGTCAGCGCGTTCGTTTCACCGTTGAGCGTCAGACTGCGGACCTCTGTCCGGTTGCCGCTGTCC
>QFCE01002430.1_pt1 | contig 140954 bp, 118 predicted proteins | sample 5346091 | NCBI WGS metagenome assembly QFCE01 (sample SAMN09062252, study PRJNA434731) | Human gut metagenome, whole genome shotgun sequencing project. | isolation source: stool timepoint A chromium assembly | host: Homo sapiens | collected 2015
CAACAGAAAGCACAGAAACAACAACAGAAAGCACAGAAACAACAACAGAAGCAGCTGAAACAACAACAGAAAAACAGGAACCTGTTGAAATAACAATGGATCAGGAATTCAATGCAGATGGAGATCGTGAATTAGGCGGATATACAATTTATGTTGGTCAGTCATGGAATGGTTCAACAGCAGTTGCAGGTGTAGATGCAGAAGACGCAGATCACATCAAAGTTCAGCAGAAGACAAGTAACTGGGGTCAGGCATGGGGCTTACAGGTTAAGAAAGAATTTAGCGGACTTGTACCGGGAGCAAAATACTCGATCTCATGGAAGATAAATGCAGAATCAAATGACGGAAAAGTATTAGTAACAAATAATGAAACACAGATTGCATTAGTAGGTGGAGAACAGGTATTAACCGGAGAATTTACAGCAACAGAATCTGGAACAGGCGAATTCGTAGTAGGAATGGGCTGGGTAGGCTTAGCAAATCCAATCGAATTCTTTGCACCTGAAATTACAAAAATTTCAGACCCTGAAACAACAACAGAAAGTACAGAAACAACAACAGAAAGCGTAGAAACAACAGCGAAAGCTCCGGAGACAACAAAGGAAGCTGAAACAACAACTAAGGCAGACGATACAACAAAAGCAACAGATACTACAGCAAAAGCAACAGATGCTACAACAAAGGCAGTTGAAACAACAACATTAGTAACACCAACAACAACAGCTCCTGCTACAACAGTAGCATCAGCAAAAGTAACAGTTAAGAAAGTTGCTATTAAGAAAGCTACAAAGAAGAAATCAGCAAAGAAAGCTTCAATTGTACTTAAGAAAGTAAGTGGAGTAGCAGGATATCAGGTTAAGGTATCAACAAGCAAGAAATTTGCTAAGAAGACAACAGTTACAGTTAATGCTAAGAGCGTTAAAGTAACAGTTAAGAAATTAAAAGCAGATAAGACATATTACGTAAAAGCAAGAGCTTACAAGAAAGTAAGTGGAAGCAAGATTTATGGAAAATGGAGTAAAGTAATGAAGATAGCTAACAAGTAATTTGTTACAACCAAACTAATTTTGGAGAGTAGTTTTTACTACTCTCCTTTTTGTTTTGAATTATTTTTATTTGTGAAAAAAGTAAATAAAACGGCTTAAAATAGTCATAAAATGTTCAGTACTTGTGTATTTTGTACAATAAAATAACAAATATAAGAAAATTAAACACTTTGTGCAATATGCATAATAAAAACATTTTTTAAGCCGCAATATTGTTGAAATGTACACATAATTATGATAAAATTAGAACAACATTGGGGCACATAATAAATGTGTAGCACATTAAGAAGGGAGACGATGAAATGAAACTTAGAAAAGGAGTTAAGTTAGCCTGCTCATATGGTCTTGCGGCAGCAATGGTTGTTACAAGCGCTACAGGCTATCAGGTAAAGAATGTTAATGCAGCAGACCAGTATGGAATTGCAGTATTAGATGGAGAATCATCTATTCCGGAAGGATTTACATTACTTTCAGAAGAAAAGTGGTATCCATTAGGAGAAAAAGTCATTTATAAAATTGGCGAGAAAAATGATGTTGACGCATCTGAATGGAATGTTTATACAGGACAGAGTTGGTCAGGTGTATCGGCAGCAGTCAAAGATGGAGCTGATGGACAGAATACAGTATCTATTTATGTGGATAAAGCGGCTAATGCAGAATGGGGTCTTCAGCTTGCAAAAGTGTTTGATGGTTTAGAGAGTGGCGAAGCTTACGCATATACTATTGATTATACAATTGATGGTGTAAAGGGCACATGGAAGTCTACAGAAGTTGCAGATGCTAACGGACAGATTAAAGTTACTAAAGGTCTTGGTACTATGATTAAGGCAGGTCAGACATTTACAGTGACAGACGTTAACATTGAAATAGCAACAATTGCAGATGAAATAAAGTGGCTTACAACAGACAGAAATCTTGCATATCAGAAGTTATCATCAGTAAGTAATTATAAAGAAGGTAACAATGATTCAACAACACTTACAGATGGTATTTGGGATAAGTGGAACGGTAATTATGTTGGTGTTACAACACCGGGATATTTTGAAGTAGATTTAGGACAGTCATATGCAGCTTCAAGTATTGATGAAGTAGTAGTATGGTTTAGAAATGGACAGAAAAATTTGTATCCTGCTGAAGGATATGATATTCAGTTTGGTGATACAACATTTAAGACAGTTGCATCGGTAACAGAATATCCTGAAGGAGCATCAGAGAGTCAGGCTGATGGAGCTCAGTATATGGTAGCTAAGGTTCTTGATAAAGATAACCTTAAGGGAAATGTTAGAAAGATTAGAATTAATGTAAATCAGGCAGTTGCATGGGGAACACAGATTACAGAAATTGCTGTATTTTCAGAAAATCCACAGGGGCCTGTAGAGATGGAAAAATGTGATGCTCCTGCAGGAGTAACTGCATCATCTGATGATTATAATTCTATTACATATTCAGTTGAAGCAGCTGAAGGGCAGGTAGAAGCCGGATATAAATATATGGTATATGCAGGCGATAAGGTAATCGGTGATAATGTAGAAGCTGGAAAGTCATATACAGCACCGGATATTGATGCAGGAGAATACACAATTACAGCAAGAGCTGTTTGTGATGATAAGGATGCATCAGATGCAGTTGAAGCATCAGAAACAGTAAAAGTTGCAGATATTTCTGAATTGATTACAGGAGCAAATAATATTGCAAGCACTAAGAATAATCCTGAAGCTAAGATAGCAGAGATTTCATCATATCACGATGAAAATTACACTATTGATAATGCAGGAGTAGCAATCGATGGAAGTATTACAAGCGGTGAAGGTAGTGACGTCGCAATCAGAACAGCAAGAGGACAGGAAGCAAGTGTTGTTCTTGATTTAGGAAATTCATATATTCCATCTCAGTTTGAAAAATTAATATTAGGATATTCTAATCCAAGAACATATGCATCAGATACAAAGGTTGAATTTTCATTAGATGGAGTAAACTATACAACTGTAGCAGAAAATAATGGTTATTCATATAAGAAAGACAATGCAGGAACAGCTGACTTAAATATTATTAATTTAGATAAATTAAGTGATTATACAGAAGCAGGAGTAAGATACGTTAAGATTTCTGTTTCAGGCGGTAGCAACGGATGGGGTTATGTAATTAATGAAATCGGTGTAGGCTTAAATGTAACAGTTGATGATGCTAAAGTTTATACAACAAAAACTCCAGTTGATGCACCTGTAATTGAAAGTAAGGCATATACAGGTGAAACAGTTGTAGCAGATATTGAAGATACAGATGATTACACAGTAACAAAGAATGAAGGCGGAGTTGATGTAGGAACATATGATGTTGAACTTACATTAAAAGATGCTGACAATTATTACTGGAGTGATGATAACAAAGCTAAGGCAACAACAAAGACAGTTAAATTTGAAATTACTAAAGCAGACAGAACTGTACCTGAAGGAATTGAATCAGTTGCATCTACATTAGAAGAAAATGCTGATGGTAAGATTACAGGCGTTACAGATGAAATGGAATATAGAGCTGAAGGTGAAGAAGAATATACAGCAGTTACAGGAACAGAAATTGCAAATGTAAAAGCAGGAAAGTATTATGTAAGATATGCTGACAGCAAGAACTATAAAGCATCTGAAGATACAGAAGTAGAAGTTGCAACAGGTAGAAAGTTAAATGTTACATTAACAAGTGGAACAGGCTACACATTAACAACAGAATATGAAGCAAGTGTTGTATACGGAACAGAATATACAGTTAAACTTGAATTAGCAGCAGGATACACAAAGGATAGTAAGCCGGTTGTTAAAGCTAATGGTGTAGAAGTAGTTGCATCAGAAGATGGAACATACAAGATTGAAATCAAGGAAGATACAGAAATTACAGTAGAAGGTGTAATTGAAGATATTCCTGAAACAACAAAGGCTCCTGAAACAACAGCAGCACCAACAACAGCAGCACCAACGACAGTAGCACCAACAACAACAGCTCCTGCAACAACAGTAGCTCCTGCAAGTGTTACAGTTAAGAAAGTTGCTATTAAGAAAGCTACAAAGAAGAAATCAGCAAAGAAGGCCTCAATTGAACTTAAGAAAGTAAGTGGGGCAGCAGGATATCAGGTTAAGGTATCAACAAGTAAGAAATTTGATAAGAAGACAACAGTTACAGTTAATGCAAAGAGTGTTAAAGTAACAGTTAAGAAATTAAAAGCTAACAAGACATATTACGTAAAAGCAAGAGCTTTCAAGAAAGTAAGTGGAAGCAAGGTTTATGGCAAGTGGAGTAAAGTTGTTAAAGTTAAAAACAATTAATTTCTAAATATTTCATTAAACTATAAAGCTATCGGCAGAGTTTCTGTCGGTAGCTTTATTAATTGTATGGAATCATAAGGAAAAAATATGTTAAAATGAAGTCATTGAAAAAAGGAACTTGATAAATTAGGAGGAGTTATGACTTTAACACAGTTAAGATATGCAATAACAGTTGCTAATTCAGACTCAATGAATGAAGCGGCTAGAAATCTGTTCATATCACAGCCGAGTCTTTCTGCGGCTATTAAAGAATTAGAAGAAGAAGCCGGAATAGAAATATTTAGAAGAACTAATAGAGGAATATCTGTTACTCCGGAGGGAGAGGAATTCATAGGATATGCCAGACAGGTAGTTGAACAATACAATTTAATAGAAAATAAGTATATTGATAAAAAAGAATCAAAGAAAAAATTCAGTGTATCAATGCAACATTACACATTTGCAGTAAGTGCATTTGTGGAAATGGTAAAGCAGTTTGGTATGGATGAATACGAGTTTGAAGTTCATGAAACGAAAACTTATGATGTAATTGAAGATGTAAAAAATTTCAAAAGTGAAATCGGTATTTTATATATAAATGATTTTAATAAAAAAGTGTTAACTAAGCTTTTTAAGGAATCAGGTGTTGAATTTCATGAAATATTAAAGTGTCATATATATGCATATTTGTGGAAAAATCATCCATTGGCAAATAAAAAAGAGGTTACGCTTGAAGAACTTGAAGAATATCCATGCTTATCATTTGACCAGGGGAAAAATAATTCGTTTTATTTTGCAGAAGAAGTATTAAGTACTTATAGTTATAAAAGGCTTATTAAGGCGAATGACAGAGCAACATTTCTTAATCTTATGGTTGGGCTTAATGGATATACATTATGCTCAGGAATTATCTGTGAGGAATTAAATGGAGAAGAGTATTGTGCGGTAAAGTTAAAGTCGGATGAAATAATGACTATAGGCTATATCGTAAGAAAAGGAGTAACGGTAAGTCCTTTGGGAAGGAAATATTTGGAAGAAATAAGTAAATTTAAAGATAAAGCATTAGAATAACATGATTAATTACAGCTTGCTATAGACAAAACCTATAACAAGCTGTATTTTTTTTCGATTAGCACAATTTCTACTAAGGTGCTATACTTTGAAAACATAAGGAATAAAACACTTGAAACAAAGAAAATTAAGTCACAATATATAATAACTTAATAAAGTTAAAAAAGTACATAGAAAGAGCTAATTTAATTATATTAATAAAACAAGTTGATTAGATACAGAAAAATGTATATATGTTGATTAGATTGAAAATGGAAATGAGGTGAGGGCATGTCAGAAATATTAATTCAAAATGTAAGTAAAACATATTCTACAAAAGATGGAAATGTTCAGGCTTTGAAAAATGTAAATTTATCAATAGATCAGGGAGATATATATGGAATCATTGGTATGTCCGGTGCAGGAAAAAGTACATTAGTAAGATGTATTAATTATTTGGAAGAACCAACAGAGGGAAAAATTTTTATTAAAGGAAAAGAACTTGGTAGTTTTTCTAAGAAAGAACTTAGAAAGCAAAGAGAAGATATCGGAATGATATTTCAACATTTTAATTTGCTTATGCAAAAGAGTGTTCTTGAAAATATATGCTTTCCACTTTATATACATGGGAAGAAAAAGACAGAGGCTAGAAAAAGAGCAAAAGAATTACTTGAAATTGTAGGACTTAGTGATAAGGCAAAAGCATATCCGGCTCAGCTTTCAGGAGGACAAAAACAGAGAGTTGCAATTGCAAGAGCATTGGCATCAAATCCTAAAATTCTTCTTTGTGATGAAGCAACAAGTGCTTTAGATCCGCAGACAACAGCGTCAATACTTGATTTGCTAAAAGAGATAAATCAGAAATTTGGAATAACGATTGTAATTATTACACATCAGATGTCAGTAGTCAGAGAGATTTGTTCGCATGTAGCAATTATGAAGTCAGGGGAAGTTGTTGAGGATGGAAAAGTATCAGAAATATTTACGCACCCTAAATCAGATGTAGCAAGAGAACTTATTAGCAGAGATTTGGGAAATGATATTGAAAATACAGGAAAAGTGGCAGCAAAAATCAGCAAAGGGAAGAATGTAAGAATTGTATTTTCAGAAAATTCATCATTTGAACCTGTAATTGCAAATATGATTTTACAATTTAATGAACCAGTAAATATTCTCAAAGCCAATACTAAAAATGTTGGTGGAGTTGCTAAAGGAGAAATGATATTAGGATTCCAGGAAGATAGCAATAATGTAGAAAAGATGAAAGAATATTTGATAGAAAGAGGTTTAGAGATAGAGGAGGTGGACAATTATGTGGAGTAGTGAAGTAAACAATATGATTTTGAATGGAATATTGGAAACGCTTTATATGACATTGTTGTCTACAGCCGTTGGATATTTATTTGGACTGCCGATGGGGGTGTTGTTAGCAGTATTTGACAAAGATGGGCTTAAACCAAATAGAGCTGCATATAAAGTGATAGACATAATAGCAAATATTGTAAGAAGTATTCCTTTTCTTATTTTGTTAATTTTAGTAATTCCATTAACAAAATTAATTGTGGGACAGAGTTATGGCTCGTCGGCAACAGTTGTACCGTTGGTAGTAGCAGCAATCCCATTTATAGCCCGAATGGTTGAATCTTCATTAAAAGAAGTAGATTATGGAGTTATAGAAGCGGCAAGAGCTATGGGAGCAAATGATTTTACCATAGTCGTTAAGGTAATGATTTTAGAATCAAGGACATCACTTATAACAGGAGCAACAATTGCAATAGGTACAATTCTTGGTTACTCAGCGATGGCAGGAACTGTCGGAGGCGGAGGCCTTGGTGATATTGCAATTCGATATGGATATTACAGATATGATTCAGCAATAATGATTGTAACAGTTGTGTTATTAGTAGTTCTTGTGCAGGTGTTTCAGTCAGTAGGAATGGTAGTTGCATCAAGACTTGATAAAAGAAAATAGACAAAAATATAAAATAAAAAATTAATTAGTAAAAATAAATTAATAACTTAAACAATTTTGCAAAATTAATTAATATAAACAAATTTTAAATAACAAATAGTTAATAACTTTTAAGTTTGAGAATAGGAGGAAAAATATATGAGAAAGAAAATTTTAGCAGTAGTATTAACAGGAATTTTAGCAGTAGGAGCATTAACAGGATGCGGAGCAAAGAGTGATAGTAAAGATTCAGCAAAGGCAAGTGATGATAAAAAGATAACAGTTGCAGCTTCAGCAACACCTCACGCAGAGATTCTAGAAGAGGCAAAGTCTTTGCTTGAAAAGAAGGGTTACACATTAGAGGTAAAAGTATTTGATGATTATGTTCAGCCAAATAACGTAGTAGAAAGTGGAGAATTTGATGCAAACTATTTTCAACATATTCCTTATTTAGAGCAGTTCAATGAAGAAAAAGGAACACATCTTGCAATTGCAGGAAAGATTCATTATGAACCATTTGGAATTTATCCGGGAACAAAAAAAGATTTAAAGGATATTGCTAAAGGCGATAAAATTGCAGTACCTAATGACACAACAAATGAAGCAAGAGCACTTTTATTATTACAGGATAACGGAATAATAAAATTAAAAGATAGTGCAGGAATAAAGGCTACAGTAAATGATATTGTTGAAAATCCATACAATGTAGAAATTGTAGAATTAGAAGCAGCACAGGTACCAAGAGTTGTTGATGAAACAGCATTTGTAGTATTAAACGGAAATTACGCACTTGAAGCAAATTACACAGTAAGTAAGGATGCTTTAGCTTATGAAAAATCAGATTCAGAAGCAGCTAAAACATACGTAAATGTAATTGCTGTAAAAGAAGGAAATGAAGACAGCGAAAAGATTAAGGCATTGGTTGATGTTTTGAAATCAGATGAAATTAAACAGTTTATTGAAGAAAAATATCAGGGGGCTGTAATTGCATACGATGGGGAATAAAAAATAGTTAAGATAAGAAAAAACGCATACAAAGCTGAGTATAATCTAAAGATTGACAAAGAATATATTACTTAATACTGGTGCACTGAAATTGGTGGTTCTCCACCATAAAAAAGAGAGATGATAAGATTTGGTAATCAACTGTTTATGCAGTTGACTATAATAAGAAGGAAGCTACTATGCTTCCTTTTTTTCTACCTTATATAGCAATACCGCAAGTAAGATGAAGCGGAGCAGAAAATGAGAGCAGTTATGCATTGAATAATATATCGATAAATGTTAAAATAAAAGATAATTATGTAAAAGAAGAGAGGTATTTATAATGATTTCAAAAATTGCATGGAATAAGGCTATGGCAGTTATTTGCTCAACTGCATTAGTAGGAACAGCAATGTGTGGATTGAAAAACGAAGTTTCATATGTAGAAGGAGCAACAACACAGTTTGATGGAGATCAGGGGACACTTCCTTGGGATGGAGAATTCCAGGCTAATGAAGCAGAGAATAACGGAGATGAAGGAACATTCCCATGGAATGATGAGTTCACAACAACAGCGGTTGTGACAACAAAAGGAAATGGGGATAACTATGGTGAAGATATTTTTACAACATCACATCAGGAAACTACTACAGAAACAGAGAAAACAACAGCCCCTGAAACAACAGAGAAAGAAGTAACAACACCGGAAGAAACAAAGGAAACAGAAAGCACAACAACACCGGAAGTAACAAAGCCAACAGAAAGTGCAACAACACCGGAAGAAACAAAGCCAACAGAAAGTGCAACAACACCGGAAGAAACAAAGCCAACAGAAAGTGCAACAACACCGGAAGAAACAAAGCCAACAGAAAGTGCAACAACACCGGAAGAAACAAAGCCAACAGAAAGCGCAACAACACCGGAAGAAACAAAGCCAACAGAAAGCACAACAACACCGGAAGAAACAAAGGAAACAGAAAGTTCAAGTATACAGGAAAGCACAGAAGTACAGAACGATACAACAAAGAGTGATTCAAATGCTCAGACGACTACTGCAAATGGAACTTCAACAGTAGCTACAACAACAGCGAAAGTAGAAACTACAATTGGTGGAGAAGCAGTTTACACAGGAGATAGTCAGGTAACACTTGTTATTAAAAAAGCAATAAAGAAGAAATCGGCTAAAAAGGCAACAATCAAATTAAAAAAAGTTGTAGGCGTAAATGGATATCAGGTAAAAGTTTCAATTAATAAGAAATTTAAAAAGAAAACAACAGTTACAGTAGCATCAAAGAAAGTTAAAGTAATTGTTAAAAAATTAAAAGCCGGAAAGAAATATTTTGTTAAAGCAAGAACATATACAATTATTGATGGGAAGAAAGTATATGGAAAATGGAGCAAGGTAAAGAAAATTAAAAACAAATAGTTTAGCTTTTGATGTGTAATACAGAAGTTAAATTATAAGGAAGAATATAATGAATAAAACAAGTATACATAAATCTGCAATTGCAGGAATGGTTCTTATTATGGCTATTATGTTTTTATTTGCAGATATGCCATTTACGAAAACAGAAGTTGTTTGTGCAACGGAAAATAATGGTGATGAGGGGACGTTTCCGTGGAGTGGAGAGTTCTCAACGACTTTGAAAAATACGGAAACAACTAAAAATACGCCACAGACTACAAAGAACAATCAACAGACAACGAATAAAAACCAGTTGGCGACCACAAAGGTAAATGATAAGGGTAATACAACGAATGATAAAAATGCAAAATCATCAAATACAGAAGAAGTGGTTGCTAAGAGAAATATAAAAATATCAAAAGCTAAAATTACAAACATAAAGAAGAATAGTTCTAAGAAAGTATCTGTAAAGTTAAAGAAAATAAAAGACGTTAACGGATATCAGATAAAGATATCAATGACAAAGAAGTTTAAAGGAAAAGGAACAAAATCTTTTATTTCCAAAAAAAATACAATTTCTATAAAGAAATTGAAGATAAGAAATACTTATTTTGTAAAGGCAAGAGGATATAAAATTGTAGATGGCGTAAAATATTATGGTAAATGGTCAAAAATTAAAAAGATTAAATAAAAAAAGTTGAATTTAAAAAGGTCTTTGGATAGCAGAAAGTGCATATCCAAAGGCTTTTTTTATTATAGTTCAATAATAAAAAAATATTATCAGACTTTAGTAAAAATGTTTTCATAAACTTTTCCTCATTATATAGAAAGTAATAAATTTTGCCTATTTTAATAGGCTTTTATGTAACCTTTTGACAGACAAATTAGCCAAATTGCTGAATTTTGCATAAAACATTTTTTATAATTGTTGACTGTTTTTTTCAATTGTATAATTAAAATATAATGCTATATAAATTTATATGTTAGGAGGAAAATAGCAATGAAAAAAACCCTTTCTTTGTTACTATCATTGGCTATGACAGTTACGTTATTACCCCAAACGCAGCTGATTGATGTCAATGCAGATGACAACACGCCATATTGCATTTCAGAAGGCAGACCTGTGTATGTAAGCTCAGGTAAAGATGGCGAAAACATGGTGGATGGAAACTTAAATACAAGATGGGAAAGTTCATATGGAGAGGGTGTGTCTAATACACAGTGGATGTACATTGACTTAGGAAAAGAAGCCAATATCGACCATATGTATTTAAAATGGGAAGCAGCATATGCAAAATCTTATAAAATACAGTTTTCTAATGACGAGGAAAATTGGACAGACGTATATACAAAGGGAAATGCTACAGAAGAAAATCCAGATGAGGAAACAACAAAATCTTATACAGGCATTTCTATTAATTATAAAACAGTTCCAGGTGTGACAAATGCAGCAGGAGAACCGACTATTCAGGCAGAATGGACAAACGTTGATAATGCAACATATAAGGTATGTCTTGATTCAGAAGACAATGTTGCTAAAGCACCTGATGGATATGCATTTAACAGTCATGGACCAAGTCAGGGACAGATATGTGCAGCTGAAGGAACACATAAGCTTATTGTAATTGCCTTAGATAAACAGGGAAATAAAGTAGGCAGAGGAGAAAGAGAAGTTACATTTACAAAAGAAGAAGTTATTGAAACTGAATCTTCTAGTGAAGGAGAAGCTGAAACTCAGGTTGACAATACAAATGTAACAGTTGATTTTTCTAAATTAAGTGCCTCTGAAAAGAAAGCAAGATATGTAAGAGTTTATATGACAGAAAAAGCAATGCCGGCATATGGATATTCATTATATGAGGTTCAGATTTATGGAACAGATGGTGCTGTAAAAAGACCTGTAAACTACGGTGAAAATATTGCACAGGGCAAAAAAGTTGAATGCTCAGGAATTCCAGATGAATGGTGGATGTACGATGAAGATGGAAATCTAAAAGAAGGCAGTGTAAAAGAAATGCAGGCTGAAAATGCAGTTGACGGAGATTCTTCAACATCTTTTACATCAGCATATAAAGATGATCAATGGATAACAGTTGACCTTGGAAAGAAATATGACATCGGAAGAGTTGCCATAGACTGGACAACTAATGGTGGGAAAATTTATGATATTCAGGTTTCGGATGATAATGAAAAGTGGAAAACAATTTTTAGAAGAACAGACGGATATGCATTAATGAAAGAAAACCAGCAGCTTTATGCTGAGGGAGTAAGATACGTAAGAGTATATGGATATACAAGAGTAGAAAGTGGAAATGGATTTGGAATTTCCGAATTAAAAGTTTATCCATATGAAGAAGGACAACCAAAGACAAATCCTGAAATTAAAGAATTGCCTGTAACACAGATCTTAAATAATCCATCAGGCGAAGGATCATATGTAACAGGTCAGATGTATAACGAAAAGAACAAACTTCCAACATACATTGATGAAAGCCTTAAAGCTCCTGTAGATTCTAACAGCTGGTGGACTTCGGCAATAGTTACAAAATACAGTAATCTTTTATGTATAATGCCATTTAAGGCTAAATATTCAGCAAAAGGTTTAGGTGTTCTTACAGCGACTTCAGGATGGGTTGGAGAAAGAGGCATAAATGATTTAGGAACAGACCAGAATTGTGAGACAGGAATTGATTTTTATGTATCTCCTGAAAACTTTGATTCGGCATCAGGTTATGACAAGGTTATGGGATATGGAGACTATTCTGTAGACATCGGATTATGGGATGATGACGGAATGCAGATGAAGTCAATGTTCACTAAAGGCTCACCTTATATTTACAGTGATTTCTGTGATAATACAGTGGCTTATTTAAGTTCATCAAGCATTACTGAAGTATTTGATAAAGATGGAAATTCAATACTTACAAAGGCCGGAGAAAAGATAACAACAGACCATATTGGATTTATTTCAGTTGACAGTGAAAACAAAAAGGCAAATAATGATGGTTCATATTATTGTCTTTCAGTTCCTGAAGGAACAACATTCCAGGCTAAGGTAACAGGTTCTAACTACAAGATTAAAATTACATTCCCATCAGCGAAAGACAACTATATGTCAATTGCTGCAATGAAAAACAAATCTCAGTTAGAAGAATATTATCAGCATGGATATGCATTTATTACTGACACAGACGTAAAATACACTTATGATGATACAAATTCAAAGATTTATACACAGTATATTGCAACTACAGAATTGAAGAGAAAAGGATTTGAGAATACAACAATGCATTGTCTTCTCCCACATCAGTGGAAACACTCATCTGATGCAGATAATCCTGTTTCAGTTTACAGATCAATTCGTGGAAACATGAAAGGAATTTGGGCAAATTCATTCTCAACAACACAGCAGTTTGCAGGCTTATTACCTACATTTGCAACACCTGACAGTGATAAATTTGACACTGCAGAATGTATTGAATACTTACATGTATTAGAGGCAGCAACATCAAATTTAAATCCTGTATCAGATGCATATTGGGAAGGAAAAAATGTTCATCCTTTAGCAGTAGGTCTTTTAATGGCAGACCAGTTAGGTGAAACAGAATTAAAGACAATCTTCCAGAAAAGATTAAAGAAGATAATGGTTGACTGGTTTACATATGATGGTGGAGATGACAGATGTTACTTCATTTACAATCAGGATTGGGGTACAATTTACTATCCTGACAGTGCATATGGTGCAAATGCAGCTATTTGTGACCACCACTTTACATATGGATACTTTATGTTTGGTGCAGCCGTGTTGGCAACTTATGATAAAGAATTTATGAATAACTACAAGTATATGATTGAAATGCTTGTAAGAGATTATGCAAATCCAATGGAACCGGAAGATGATCCTGATGGAAATATGTTCTGCAAGTTTAGAGCATTTGACCAATATGCAGGACATTCATGGGCAGGTGGTTATGCAGATAGTGATTCAGGTAACAATCAGGAATCAGCAAGTGAAGCTTTATTCAGCTGGGTAGGTATGTATTTGTGGGGAGAAGCAACACAGAATGATACATATATTGATGCCGGAGCTTATGGTTTTACAACAGAAATGGATGCCGTGGAACAGTATTGGTTTGATTATGGCGGTACAAACTGGTTAGGTGATGATCCTGAAAATGATGGTGGATATGATTACCCATTCCAGGCAGCCGGTCAGATTTATGGTGCTTCAATGGGATACGGAACATATTTTGGTGGACAGCCTACATATGTATTTGGTATCCAGTGGTTACCAATTTCAGAATATTTGACTAACTATGGTATGAATCAGGAAAAATGTGCAGCAATTTATAAAGGATTAGAGGATGATACTCAGTACGCAATCGATATTGAAACAAGACTTGCAGCAGCAAAGGGTGAAACTTATGATCCTAATTCATACGTGACTCCTGACAATGGATGGCAGCATATTACATGGCCATTCTTATCACAGACAGATGCTACAAGAGCTTATGAAAAATTTGAAGCAAATGCAGCACAGGTACAGAATACAGACAGAGCTAATACATTGTGGTTTATTACAGCAATGGATCAGTTAGGCTATAGAACAAATGACTATGTAGTAACAGGAAATATAACAGGTTCTGTTTATTACAATAAAAATACACATAAATATACAGCAGAAGTATGGAATCCAACAGCAACTTCACAGAAGGTTACAATAATCGATGCAAATGGTAAAAAAGTTGGAACAGCAAATGTTGGAACAAAAGCATTAGTAAGTTTTGAAATTGAAAAGGATAAGAATTTTGAACTTAATCAGGTGTCAACTCCAACAATGAAGGCAACTTCTCTTGCAGAAGGTGTTGTAACTGAAAATATTTCAGGTGAAGCAAAATTCAATGATACACAGATGGTTGAAATTGAATGTGCTGACAAGGATGCAACAATTTACTATACAACAGATGGAACAGTTCCTACTAAGGATTCAAAAGTTTATACAGGAAAAATTCTTGTATCAACAGATACAGTTGTTAAAGCTTTAGCAGTAAAAGATGGATTTATTGATTCAGCTTATGGTGCAGTAGCAATCACAATAGACGGAGACAAGGTTGAAAGCAGTGAAAATCTTGCACTTGGAAAAACAGTTACAGCAAGCAGTGAATCAGGTGAAAAGGCAGCAAATGTTGTTGATGGAAGTTCAACATCAAGATGGCAGGCACAGGATTCAACAGATGATCAGTGGATTCAGGTTGATTTAGGCTCTGTAAAATCAGTTAACACAGTAGCAATAGACTGGGAAGGCGCATATGCCCAGAAATACCAGATTCAGGTATCAACAGATGGAGAAAACTGGGATACAGTGGCAAATGTTTCAGGTAAGGTTGCTAAGATAACAACACAATTTGCAGCAGTTAAGGCAAGATATGTAAGAATGCAGGGTGTACAGAGAGGAACTCAGTATGCATATTCAATATTTGAATTTGAAGTATACGGAGCAGTTAAGGCGAATGCCCCAACAATTACTCCTGTATCAGGCATTTACGAAGGAAAGCAGACAGTAAAATTAGAAACAACCGTAAAGGGAGCTGAAATTAAATATACATTAGATGGAACAATACCTACAGAAGATTCAGCAACTTATATGGGAACATTTGACGTAGACAAGTCTACAATTGTAAAAGCTATTACTTATAGAAAGGGAATGGTACTTTCTGATGTAGCAGTTTCAAATATCGTAATAGCAGGGACAATAAGCTTAAGCGATACACAGGCAAGAATTGCTACAGATGGAACAAAACAGCTTTCAGCACTTACAGATGAAGCAGTTACATGGAGCAGTGATAGAGAAGATGTTGCGAAAGTAGATAGCAATGGATTAGTAAGTGGTGTAGGTGTAGGTACAGCAAATATTGTAGCTACTACAGCTTCAGGAAAGAGTGCTGTATGTAAGGTTACAGTTACTGAACCAATTCATATTACATCAGTTGAATTATCAAAAACTAAAATGGACATGAAGAACAAAACTTCAGAAACATTAGAAGTTAAGATTCTTCCGGAAGACACAACAGATGATACAACAGTTGTATGGACATCAGATGATGAAAATATTTTAACAGTAAATGAAGTAGGTACTGTTACAGCTAAAAAAGAAGGAACAGCTAAAGCAACAGCAAAGGTTGGTAAATTCGCTGTAACTTGTGAAATTACTGTAGGACCTGCAGCAACATTAACAGAAATGATGACAAGTAAGGATTATAACCTTGCATTAAATAAACATGCATCAGTTTCTTCAATATACAAAGGTGAGGGAAGTCAGGACGCAGGAGTTCTTACAGATGGAAATCTTGCAGGTAACTATATTTCTACTGATTGGGCTAACCGTGAGTCAGATTATATTATTCTTGATTTAGAAAAGAATTATAATACAGCAGGTGTAGATACAATTGCAATACAGTTCAAGAATGATGCAGGAACCTTTTGTAACGACTATGAAATCGAATATTCAACTAATGGAGTTGAGTATAAGAAAGTAGCTGAGGCTAATGGTATTGAATATGGAAATGAAGGATTAGTATCTATCAAGGTAGGAGATGCTTCGGACATAATCGATACAGTAAGATATGTAAAAATTGTATTAAAGGGACATAAAAACTGGGGATATCAGATAAGAGAAGCAGCAGTTTTATCAACAGATTTAAATGCTAAAGAGGTTGAAGTTGAAACTTGTGCTGACCCGGCAAGTGTAAATGTAACATCAGAGAATTTGTCAGAAATAACATATGAAATTACACCGGGTGAAAATCAGGATGGATTTAAATATTTAGTATTTGTTGACAGAGAAAAAGTTGCAGAACAGACAAGTGGCGGAAAATATACATTAAAAAATGTATCTGCAGGTGAACATACAGTTATGGTAATGTCATATTATGATGGCAAACTTTCAAAAGGTATTAGTCAGACAGTAACAGTCGACGATGGTTCATTAAAGGATTACGTTGATACAGACAGAAACCTTTCAAGAGGATGTCAGGTAACAATTGACAGTATTTATGACAAAGAAGGAAATCAGGATCCTGCAACTATCACAGATGGAAAAATTTCAGGTAACAATGATGCCTTTGTTGAAACTCTTTGGGGAACAAAGGAAGCTACAGTTACTATGGATTTAGGAAAATCATATGATTCATCTACGATTCAGGAAGTATTATTAGCATTTAAGGATAATAATACATTTGCAAATAACTATACAGTTCAGTTCTCTTCAAATGGAGAAGATTACGAAACAGTTTACACAGCAGAAAAAGTAAGTTTTAGCAAAGTATTTGAAAATCCTGTTGACATGTCAGCTTATAGCCAGGAAACAGTAAGATATGTAAAGGTTAACTTAGCAGGTGATAATTATGGATATGGATATCATATTTATGAAATTGCCGTTATGGGAACAGATGCATATATGCCTGTAGAGGCTGCAAATATTAAAGTTGTAAGTACTGCAAAAGGAAAGATTAATGTTTCTTTTGAAGATGGAGCACAAAACCAGACATACAACCTTTATATTGATGGTGTATTAAAAGGTACAAACATGAAAGCAGGTTCTTATGATTATGCAATAGTTACAGCAGGAACTCATGAGGTAAAAATTACAGCTAATGCATATGGAATTGAATCAAAGGGTATTACAACAAATGTTGATGTGGAAGTTGAAACAGATGCAGAAAATCCAAGTGAAACAACTTCATCAGGAAAGGCTCAGCCTACAGAAGTATTTGGACAGGTAATTCTTAAACAGGATGGAAAGAGTGTATCATTTACATGGCAGCAGAATGATGAACAGGCAAAACTTGGACAGATGTACAAGATTTATTATGATGGTGTTTTAGACAGAACATATATAGCACCGGCAACAGTAAATCATGTATTTAAGTCAGCAGGAAAACATGTAATAAAGATTACAGGATACCTCAATAAGCTTGAAACAACAGGTGTTGAACTTGAAGTTGAAATTAAAGAAGAGAGTGAAAGCGAAACAACAACAGAAAAAGCTAGCGAAACAGAAGCAGTTGAAACAACAAAGAAAGCTGACGAGACAGAAGTGGTTGAAACTACAACAAAGAAAGCTGACGAGACAGAAGCAGTAGAGACTACAACAAAGAAAGCTGACGAAACAGAAGCAGTAGAGACTACAACAAAGAAAGCTGACGAAACAGAAGTGGTTGAAACTACAAAGAATCAGGATGTAACAAAGAATGACAGTAGTACAACAAAGAACGATTCAGCAAAACAGACAACAGCTAAAGCTGATGTTACAACAGTAACAGGAGATAATCAGCAGACAACAACAGCAAAAGTTGCAATTGGAGCAGTTAAGATTACAAAGAAAAAGCCTTTAGTAAAGAAAATTAAATTAACTGTTAAGAAAGTGACAAATGCAACAGGATATGAATTTAAATATTCAACAAATAAGAAGTTTAAGAAGAAACTTACAAAGACAAAAATTACTTCAAAGAATGTAATTTTACTTAAGAAATTAAAGCGCAAAAAGAAATACTTCATTAAAGTAAGAGCATATACAACAGTAAATGGTAAAAAGGTATATGGAAAATGGAGCAAGAAAATTTCCGTAAAATCTAAATAATAACAGTACTTGTTGAAAATACGCACTACAGATGTTAGGCTAATACTGACACATGTAGTGTGTATTTTTTTGGAGGAAATACTGATGAAGAAAATGTTAAAGGAATTTAAGGAATTTGCAGTACGTGGTAACATGCTGGATTTGGCAGTTGGTGTTATTATAGGTGGCGCATTTAACAGTTTAGTTACATCACTTGTTGATAACATAATTATGCCAATATTAAGCCTTGTTGTAGGAAAGATTGATTTTAGCAATTGGTTTATAGCTTTAGATGGAAAGCATTATGGAACGATTGCTCAGGCTCAGAAGGCGGGAGCAGCCACAGTTAACTTTGGTGTGTTTATTTCAGGATTAATTAATTTTGTAATAATGGCATTTGTTGTATTTTTAATAGTTAAAGGAATGAATGCTCTTTATAAAACAAAAGAAGAACCAAAGGCACCAACTACAAAGAAATGTCCTTATTGTAAGAGTAAAATTGCAATTGGGGCTACAAGATGTCCACATTGTACAAGCGAATTAACAGAAGATTAATTTGTAATGGGAAGGTAAATTGAAGGTGATGATTAAGAACTAAAGTGAAAAAGGAGAAATGAATGAAAAAAATTACGAAAGCAATAGCAGTTATATTGATTGTGTCAAATATTGTTGTGATGACAGGGTGCTCAATATTTGATAGTAAGGTAAATGATATTAAGGGTAAATTATCAGGAAATGCATATTCATGCTACTTTTATGATAATAATGGCGAAAAGTTTTTGACTGTAACAGGACAGAAGATTGGCTTGACAAGTAATGTTGTTGAAGAGGGTCAGATAGATTCGAGTGATGGAAGTTATAGTACAAGCTATGGTTTATCGTCAATTGTTACATTGAATATTGATGGAAAACAAATGGAAAGCTGTGGGGATACAATTATTTTTGAGGAAAAAGGATTATCTCCTGATGCGGAGTTTACGCTATCAGACATAAATAGTTCTTCAAATGGAAAAATTACTGATAATGCAATCATATCAAATGTAATTAACAAGTATAAGAACCAGTTTGGAAAGGCTCAGGTTGTTGTTATTCAGAGTCAGCTTGGTGTTCCTATTTGTGCTTATAGTGGTGAAAAAGTTTATTGGGAAGTCAGAGAAGATTTGCCAAAGACAACAAAACTAATGATTGATGGAAAGGCACTTTATATACATAGAGCAAATTTTCAGATTATAGATAGAGATTTAATACAATAAATAGCAACGAGCTAACTCATAGATGCTGCGCATCTATTTCGTTTGGGCAGTCGCCGAATTTCAACACAGAACCCCTCAGGTTTGTAAGCGGGCTTACACCTGAGGGCTATAAGCAAACATTTTGAATACATGGAATAAATTCCGGTGAAGGAAAGAATAAGTGAAATTATAAAGGTTGTGGAGGAATATGATAATGTCAAAAGATGAATATTTGATCACAGATACGCCTCTTAAAGCGTTGACAGTTTTTGCAATGCCAATGATTTTGGGCAGTTTTTTTCAGCAAATATACAATATGGCTGACTCTATCATCGTCGGCCAATTTGTTGGCTCCTCTGCACTTGCAGCTGTCGGGGCCTGCGCAGCGCTGACCAATGTTTTCATTTGTGTGGCACTGGGGGCAGGTGTCGGTGCCGGTGTGCTCGTGAGCCGCTATTTTGGTGCCAGGGAATATGGAAAAATGAAGACCATCGTGTCAACGTCCTTGTTTAGCTTTTTAATTCTAAGCATAGTCCTTGGTGTTTTTGGCTTTTGCTTTTCCCACTCGATGATGAGGATATTACAAACCCCTGGCGATATACTGCATGATGCAGTGTTATATCTGCGGGTCTATTTTGTGGGCTTTCCATTTCTGTTTATGTATAACATTCTTTCCAACATGTTCAATTCCATTGGTGAATCAAAAATCCCACTGGGACTCTTGGTATTCTCGTCAATCTTAAATATTTTTATGGATATTTGGATGGTGGCCGGACTTGGTCTCGGTGTGTTTGGTGCAGCCCTTGCGACTCTTATAGCACAGGGGATTTCTGCGGTGTTTTCACTTTTTCTTTTCCTCAGCCGGATGCGTCGATATAAAAGTCGCTTTGATTGGTTTGACAGGCAGGAGTTATATTTCATGCTTCAAATTGCTGTACCTTCGGTTCTTCAGCAGTCTACAGTGTCTATCGGTATGATGATCGTACAGGCTGTTGTAAATCCTTTCGGTACACAGGCACTTGCGGGGTATTCGGCGACGATGCGGGTAGAGAATGTTTTTTCATTGATTTTTGTATCCATTGGCAATGCGGTTTCCCCATATGTTTCCCAGAATCTTGGTGCAAAGAAAATTGAACGGATCAAAAAAGGATATCACGCTGCACTGGTGTTAGATGTATGTTTTGCAGTTCTTGCTTTTATAGTTATTGAAACATTGCATACTCAGATTTCCTCGCTATTCCTTGGTAAAGATGGAACTGCTCTGGCTTATCAGGTATCCGAGGGTTATATGAGATGGATCGGTTACTTCTTCATCTTTATGGGAATCAAAATGGCAACTGATGGGGTTCTTCGTGGTCTTGGAATCATGCGTCCGTTCCTTATTGCAAATATGGTGAATCTGGCAATCCGCCTGTCGGTTGCTTTGATTTGTGCACCGCGTTTTGGCATTGTATTTGTCTGGCTTGCTGTACCGGCAGGTTGGTTTGCAAATTTTTTAATATCCTATGTTGCTCTTCGGAGATCATGGCCGACTGATAAAGAGGCGCAATCCCGATAGCCTAAATTAATTTAAAAGGAGGAATTTATAGTATGAACGACAAATGTGTGGTATTGAATGCAAAGAAAATGAATTTTGATGGGAAGCTGGATTTTTCCGTTTTATCTTCTGATGTTACATTATATGATGATACAACTTCCGGGTTTGCAGAGTAAAAAAATATAATTATAATCAATCCTAAATTATTCACGGCATTGCCGTGAATAATTTTGGTTATATTACAATTTATGGTAGAAGGTGATTGGAATGAACATACAGATATTTGGAGCAAAAAAATGAAAGCTAATCTTTGAATAAATATTTTTTTGAATTTAAGTGACGCTTGACACATTTTTCCCGTCTATTAGGGTGAAAGGCCTTAATACAAGGGGAAGGAGGAGAAGCCTATGGATGATAATCAGATATTAGATTTATATTGGGAGCGCTCCGAAGCTGCTATATCCGAAACTTCAAAAAAATACGGAAAGTATTGCAGATATATAGCCTTTAATATTCTTCACAATGACGAAGATAGCGAGGAATGTGTAAATGATACTTATTTAAGAGCTTGGAACAGCATACCGCCTAATCGTCCATCTGTCCTAAAAACTTTTTTAGGGAAGATTACTCGAAACCTATCTTTGGATAGGTACGAACTGCTCAATGCAAAGAAACGTAATGGCGGGCAAATGCCATTGGTTTTTGATGAAATACAAGAGTGCATACCATCGTTGGATAGTACAGAAAACATTGTTGAAGAAATCGCTCTAACGGATATTCTCAACTGCTTTCTTTCTTCCCTGTCATTAGAACAGCGAAAAATCTTTATGAGAAGATATTGGTATTTATCGCCCATTAAAGAAATTGCAACGGAATATGGCATGAGCGAGAGCAAAATCAAGATGTCATTATTTCGTTCAAGGAACGAACTCAAAAAATTGTTAGAGAAAGAAGGTATCTCTGTATGAAAGAAAAGAAACTTTTAAGGGCATTGGGAAATGTCGATAATCAGTATATTAAGGAGGCTGAACCTATGAAAAAAACAAGTAAAATAACTAATCGGCAAAAATGGGTGTCTGTTGCTGCTTGCTTCGTACTCGTTGCTGTGATTGGAGTGGGAGTTTTTCAAAGCAAACTGTTTGGTACAAAAAACGATATTGCCACGCTGGATAGTGGAGAAACAATTACTTTTGTTAAAAATGACTTATCACAATCTTCACTTAACTTAAATGTAACAACAAGACCTTTGAGCGATGCTGAAATTAAAATGCTTTTTGCAGACTTGCCTGTTACCGCAGATGCTTACTTTGATGTTGACAATCATAATATTCTGGGTTTTGAGGGAAAAATTGGTGATACAAGAATGGTAGTTTCTAAACAGGGTGTAAATCTATTAGATACTATCATTGATGGAAATTCAATCACTTCAAGTGTAGACGGCGTTGATATCAATGCAGGATATTTCGTAACAAAGCCAAATAGTCAAGATATCAAAACCGTAATATATTATGCAACCTTTGATATGGGAGAAAACACTATTTATGTAGAGTATTCTGGTGTTGAAAATGAAAGTGAAACTGTAAAAAACAACTTGGTAGACACAATTTTGAAGTTGATTGAGAACGGTGCATTTGATTTGAGCCAAATCCAAGAATAATCTGCAAATTTAATATACTAAGAGCTTGATGTAACGCCTATACCCTTAAAAAATAGGGAAAGTAATATAAAGCCTCAAAAAAGAGGTTGTCAACAGCAAATTGATTTACGCATAAGCATAAAGACAGGGCGAAGATACTTTTAAAGGGTATCTTCGCCTTTTGACCGCCCATTGGCTTTTATTGTAAATGTGAAACAGTCGGAAAGTGCGAAGAAGCCTTTGAATACAGTGTTTCAAGAGATATGCAGACACGAGATGTTGGGAAATTTTTCAGCAGATAAATATTTGAATTTAGAAAACTTAAAAAATCATCTTGACAAACTCGTTCCCGAAATGGCCTGTGTTGAAACTTGGCTCGTTGCTATAAAAAGTGTAGTTTTTATAAAATACGGATACTTTATTTTTGGTTGAATAGTGGTAAAATTATAAAGATTTTAATTTACAAATGATATTGGAAAGGATTAACTAATATGTTTAAAAAAGGAATTGCATTTATAACAGCTGTTGCTTTAGTTACATCAGGGATTGTATTTACACCTTCTAAGGCAGATGCAGCAGTTATTTCAAATCAGGGTTCAAATTCATGGAAATTAGTGTGGAGTGATGAATTTGATCAGACTGTTGGTCAGGCACCGGATACAAGTGTATGGAATTATGATATTGGACATGGTAGCAATGGATGGGGAAATAATGAATTACAGCGCTATACGGATAGCACGAATAACGTTTACATTGCAGATTTATCTTCTGATTCGGGTTCGAGTGACGGAAGAGCACTTGCAATAAAGGCACAGAAAGAGGGAAGTGAATATACATCAGGACGTATTCAGACTCAGAATAAGCAGTATTGCAAATTTGGAAGAATAGAAACGAAGCTTCGTGTTGAAAATGGTAGTCAGAGCGGGGTATGGCCGGCATTCTGGATGTTAGGTCAAAACTATACTACAAGTGGCAATAACTGGAATGGTGCAAATGGCACATCACCATGGCCATCATGCGGTGAAATTGATATTATGGAACATAGAAATGCAGAAACAAGGGTAATTGGTACATTACATTGGAATCCAAGCACAACTAATTATGAGCATATTTATGCAGGAAGTGAGACAACTAACAGTTATGGAGCAATAGATACAATTGAAAATTGGCATACTTATGCAATTGAATGGTATGAGAATTGTATGAAATGGTATGTTGACGGCATTTGCTACCAGACAATGGATATTACAAGTCAGGAAATGGATGAGTTTCAGCGAAATCATTTTATTATTTTAAATTTAGCATTAGGAAGCAATAGTTCTCCATTTACATTAAACCAGACAGTGGGTGCTAATTTCACAAATGCTACAATGTATGTTGATTATGTAAGAGTATTTCAGGGAAACGACAGTGTTTTCTCAATTAAGGAGAAAAAGGAAGGCATTACACAGCCTGAGACTACAACAAATAGATTCTCAAGCATGACATCAATTAATAATGACGGAGATATGCATAACATAGGACAGTGGAATTATTTATTTGCAGGTGTATGGACAGGAACATCAGGTTATTATAAAGGTGGAACAGATTTAAATGATTTGGAAATCTATGTTGGAAGTAATAATAATACTAGTGAAGAGTGGGGAGCACAATTAAAGACAAATCCACTTAGTCTTAGTGCCGGAACAACATATAATTATTCAATTACATTAGAGTCTGACAAAGCAGGTGCAGAGGTATTACTTAAAAATGAAACAGACGGAATTGATTTACAAAGAAAGACTTTAGTAAATGGTAAAAATGTATTTTCGGGAAGTTTTACACCGGAAAAAGGAAACACAGAGTTTATATTTGCACTTGGGAAAGTTGCAGCCGGAACAACTTTGAAAGTAACAGATTTTACTATTTCAGATAATTCAGGGGAAATTACAACGTCAAAAACACAAGAGACAACAACTAAATCGCCTGAAACGACTACGAAAATTACAGAAACAACAACTGTTAGTGGAAATAAACCGGAAGCACCATTTGGATTAGTTGTAAAATGCCCAAGCAATAATACTATAACGGTTGTATGGGGAAATGTAATTGGAAGTTTATATAATATTTATATAGACGGAGTTAAAGTAAAAGAGGCTGTAGGATGTGCAGAGTATAGGTTTGAAGGATACGCAGCAGGAAGTCATACAGTAGAAGTGTGTACTGTAAAAGATGGTATTGAATCAGACAGAGTTTCAAAGGCAATAAGCGTAACAGGAAAGAATGAAGTTACGACAAAAGCACCTGAAACAACAACGAAACAGGAACAGACGACAAAGGCACCTGAAACAACAACGAAGAAACAGGAACAGACGACAAAGGCACCTGAAACAACAACGAAGAAACAGGAGCAGACAACAAAGGCACCTGAAACAACAACGAAGAAACAGGAGCAGACAACAAAAGCACCTGAAACAACACAGCCTTCAAAAGTTTCTGATACAACAAAATCAGATAATACAAATCAGTCAACTATACAACAGACAGAACATAAATGTATTGTAAGTGTTGGAAACACAAAAGTTATTAAAAAGAAATCATTGAAAAAGAAAATAAAGCTAACTGTTAAAAAAGCTGCAAATGCAAAGGGATATGTTGTTCAGTATTCAACAAGTAAGAAGTTTACAAAAAAGACAACAAAGACAATTAATGTAGCAAAGACAACAGTTGTTTTGAAAAAATTAAAGAGTAACAAAAAATATTATATAAGAGTAAGAGGGTATGCTGTTTCAAATGATGAAAAGGTATATGGAAAATGGTCAGCAAAAATATCTGCTAAGTCTAAATAAAATAGATGTAATATATGTATATCGTGAGACAAATTAATAATATAAATCATTTCGATGCAAGTAGAGTAAAGTATTAGAAATTTGTCTATGATATCAAACTTAAATAGCACGTTGCGTTAGTGAAAATAAGTCACTAGTGTAACGAGCTATTTTATTTATTTTAACATCCGAATTACGAGTTATTCCTTGTGAAAAACATTTTTATTGGATAAAATATTTAGTAAAGAATTTGATGGAAAATAGTAGGAAAATAATTTAAGGAGGTCATAATATTTATGAGACAAAAAAATTACGAAAGGTATTTGCGATTGCTCTTGCAGTGACAATGATGATATCGGGAGTTAATTTTAATCACATTGTAAGAGCAGATGAAACAGAATCATCTACAACTGAAATCACAATACCTACAAATTTTAAAGTTATTAATTATGGCACATATACGGGAATTTATGTGCTGAAATTTGATTCAGTAGAAAATGCAACATCATATAAAGTATACATCGATAACGAAACAACTGCTGTGAAATCAGTAAAGAGCAGTGGTGAATATTTAACAAATAAGCAATTGAGCAAATATTCAAATGGTGAGCATACATTTTACCTTACAGCTGTTTACGCTGATGGTACGGAATCTGACAAATCAGAAGGAGTTATAGTTGATAAAGAAAACTCATCAGAAGATGATGATATTGCCCAGATTTATATTGAAACGGATAAAAATGTAGACGCCTTAAAAATTAATAAAGACATGGGAAAATTGACAGCATCAATTACAGCAATAGATAATCAGGGAAAGTATAAAGATATTGTTGATGCTACAAATAAAACAACAATTAAGGTGCGTGGAAATTCAACTGCGTTAGCAGACAAAAAAGCATATAATATTACATTTAACAAAAAGAAAGATTTGTTCGGCTTAAGCTCTGCATTTGACGGTACCGGAGCAGGAGCAAAGAAATGGAGCCTTCTTGCAAATGCATTTGATAAATCTTTAATAAGAAACAAACTTGCACTGGATTTAAATACAGCATTTGGAATTCCATTTACATCACAGTCAAGATTTGTTGACTTATATTTAAACGGCCGATATATGGGAAATTATCTTTTAGTTGAATCCGTTGAAGCCGGTACGGACAGAGTTAATATTGATTCGGAAAATCCGGAAAGTGATGATATTTTAATTGAGTTAGAGAACAATGAAAAAGATGAAGAAGGTGTAGATTATCTTATTACAACAAGATATGAACAGAGATTTAACATAGGTTCCCCTGAAAGAGGAGATATGTTTGATTCCGATACACCGGAAGACACTGCGGCAATACAAAAAAAGAAAGAAAGCACTTTAAAAATACTCAATGGTTTTGAAGATGCCCTTGCAACAGGTGATTTTTCAAAAGTAGAAAAATATATTGATGTAGAGTCATTTGTTAATTTTTATCTTGTAAGTGAAATATTTAAGAATCAGGACATCTCGTACAGTTCAACAAGATTTTACATTACAAAAAAAGCAGAAGATGAAAATTATAAATTATATGCAGGCCCGGCATGGGATTTTGACCTCTCAAGTGGAAATGTAGCCCCTCATAACTATGGAGATGCAGCTACAGACTATAAATATTGGAAAGCAACTGATATGAAATGGTTTGATAAATTAACATCCATAAAAGAATTTAAATTAAAAGTAGTAAATAGATTTTATGAAAAAATGGATGATATCACTGCATTATATAGTGGGGATAATAGTGAGATAAATACACTTCTTAAAGAATATGGAAATTCTTACAGAAGAAATTACACTGCCGTTGAAAATGGCGGAGCCGGATGGAGTGAAACAGTAAAAGATTCAGCAGACGGATATAGTTATGCAAATATCGGATGGGCATCATTTGATGCAGCTGTTAATTATTTAAGAGACTGGCTTGAAAATCGTGTTGAATGGTTAAAAGTAAAATGGTCTAAAGAGTATTATCTTGGTGAAAAGGATTATGAATATTCAAGCACTCAGGTTAATGGAAATTATAAGTACGACACTGATATTAAAATAGATTCGGTTGCATATAAGAATATCATAACAGGAAATGAAAATGTCGTTGCGTCATCAGGACAGAATTCAGCTAAAAATATAGTTGATGGAAATATGGGGACAAGATGGGGAAGTGAATATAAAGATCCTCAGAACATAGTTGTTGATTTAGGTCAGGTATATTCCGGCTTGAAAAAAGTAGCAATTAATTGGGAAGCAGCTAATGCAAGGGATTACATTATTGAACTTTCTACAGATGGCAACAATTATACTACAGCTGCTGACATAAGAGATGCTGCTTCAGAAAATAATCGTTTGGATGAGATTGTATTTAATAATGAAAAGACAGCAAGATACATACGAATTACGGGAACAGCCAGAAACTTAACATATGGATATTCTATATATGAAGTTGCCGTATATAATATTAAGGCTCCAATATTAACAGATTCCTTAAAGATTGAAGGAAATCAGATGAGTACATGTTTTGGTGGCGTTGATGGTGCAATAGGTATTAGAAGTATTTATTCTGTAGAGAATGCAATTGAGAATATTAAAGTAAGTGAAGCCGGAGTTATTTATGGAGTAGTTACAGAAAAAAATCCTATTTCTGTAAATGATATGATTATAAACAGCGATAATAAATATGTATATAATTGTGCAGCAACTGTAAAGGGCAAATTAGACAAGGTTTATGGAGATTCACAGACAGCATCATATTATGCAAGAACAATGAATATATCTGATTTTTCAGCACAGGGATATAGTATGACATATTATGTAAGACCTTACGCAATTTTAGAAGATGGAACAATAGCTTATGGTGACACAAAATCTTTCTCTATGTATAATGTAGCAGATGATTTATATCAGGGTTCTAAGATGAATACAGTTATAGCACACAACTATTTGTTCAACAAAATTTTAAAGATTGTAAATAACAATTATAAGGAAGTTGGATATGGATGGGGAAACGGAATAGTTAAGCCATCGCAGGCAAATTAAAGTTATGATAAAATATAAATGTGATAAATTTAAAATGATTATATTTAGTGCTAAATAAATTTAATTTGTTAACTTGATATTAATAATTTTATAATTGACAAATTAATAAATGCGATACTATAATATAATGTAAGTGTCAAGAGACATAGAAAGCGAATTTGTTCGCAATATGATAAAGACTTTGATGGAGACAGTAATATAGTAGTAAAAGTAATAGAGAGTCCGGGATGGTGGAAGCCGGATACAAGTAACTGGTATATGAATATCACTCCGGAGTTTCAACCCGAATGAATGACTGAATAACGACTGACAGAATTTTGACGGAAGTTATTTAAGTAGGAGTTGACGGATTTCCTCCGTTACAGGGAACACATATGCAAGGAAACTTAAGTATGCTGTAAAGGTGGTTAAACGAATAACAGACATTCGTCCTTTATGGGCGGATGTCTTTTCTATTTTATCAGCAAAATTTTAAGAAACTTATTTAATACTTAGTAAAGGAGTAAGAATATGTACAACAAAGTATCACCAAATCTCGACTTTGTAGAAAGAGAAAAGAAAACAGAAAAATTCTGGAAAGACAATGACATTTTTGAAAAAAGTATGGAAAGCAGAAAGCAGGGACCAACATATACTTTTTATGATGGACCTCCAACAGCTAACGGAAAGCCACATATCGGACACGTTTTAACACGTGTTATTAAAGATATGATCCCAAGATACAGAACAATGAAGGGATATATGGTTCCAAGAAAAGCAGGATGGGATACTCATGGACTTCCTGTAGAACTTGAAGTAGAAAAGTTATTAGGATTAAATGGAAAAGAACAGATTGAAGAATATGGTATGGAACCTTTCATCAAGAAATGTAAGGAATCTGTATGGAAATATAAAGGAATGTGGGAAGATTTCTCAGGAACAGTTGGTTTCTGGGCTGATATGGATAACCCATATGTAACTTATGATGACAATTTCATTGAATCTGAATGGTGGGCTCTTAAGAATATTTGGGATAAGAAGTTATTATACAAAGGATTTAAGATTGTACCTTATTGCCCTAGATGTGGAACACCTCTTTCATCACAGGAAGTTGCACAGGGATATAAGTCAGTAAAAGAGCGTTCAGCAATCGTTAGATTTAAGGTTGTTGGAGAAGATGCTTATTTCCTTGCATGGACAACAACACCTTGGACTCTTCCATCAAACGTAGCTCTTTGTGTTAACCCTAACGACACATATTGTAAAGTAAAGGCTGCTGACGGATATACTTACTATATGGCAGAAGCATTACTAGACACAGTATTAGGTAAGCTTGCTACAGAAGATGAAAAGGCTTATGAAGTATTAGAAACAATGAAGGGTGCAGACCTTGAAAATAAAGAATATGAACCATTATATGATTGTGCAAAAGCTATTGCTGATAAGCAGAGAAAGAAAGGTTTCTTTGTAACATGTGACACATACGTTACTATGAGCGATGGTACAGGTATCGTTCATATCGCACCGGCATTTGGTGAAGACGATGCTAATGTAGGACGTAAATATGACCTTCCATTTGTACAGCTTGTAAATGATAAAGGACAGCTTACAGACGATACACCTTATGCAGGATTATTTGTTAAGGATGCTGACCCTAAGGTATTAGTTGACCTTGATAAGAGAGGACAGTTATTCGACGCACCTAAATTTGAACATGATTATCCACACTGCTGGAGATGTGATACACCATTAATCTACTATGCAAGAGAATCATGGTTTATCAAGATGACAGAAGTTAAGGATAAGCTTGTTGCAAATAACAATACAGTAAACTGGATTCCAAAATCAATCGGTGAAGGACGTTTTGGAAACTGGCTTGAAAATGTACAGGATTGGGGTATTTCAAGAAACCGTTATTGGGGTACACCGCTTAATATCTGGGAATGCTGCGATTGCGGATGTCAGGAATCAATTGGCAGCCGTGCAGAATTAGCAGAAAGAAGTGGAAATCCTGATGATGCAAAAGTAGAATTACACAGACCATATATTGATGAAGTTACATTCAAATGTAAAAAATGTGGTGGCACAATGAAGAGAGTACCGGAAGTTATTGACTGCTGGTTCGATTCAGGAGCAATGCCATTTGCACAGCATCATTATCCATTTGAAAATAAGGACTTATTTGAACAGCAGTTCCCAGCAGATTTTATTTCAGAAGCTGTAGACCAGACAAGAGGATGGTTCTATTCATTAATGGCTGAATCAACATTATTATTTGACAAAGCACCATATAAGAATGTTATTGTACTTGGTCATGTACAGGATGAAAATGGTCAGAAGATGAGTAAGTCAAAGGGTAATGCAGTTGATCCATTCGAAGCATTAGGACAGTATGGAGCAGATGCAATAAGATGGTATTTCTATACTAACTCAGCACCATGGCTTCCAAACCGTTTCCATGGAAAAGCAGTTCAGGAAGGACAGCGTAAATTCATGGGAACACTTTGGAACACATATGCTTTCTATGTTTTATATGCTGAAATTGACCAGTTTGACCCAACAAAATACACACTTAATTATGATAAGTTAAGTGTTATGGATAAATGGTTATTATCAAAACTTAATACTATGGTTAAATCAGTTGATGATAATCTTGCAAATTACAGAATCCCTGAAGCTGCAAGAGCATTAGATGATTTTGTAGATGATATGAGTAACTGGTATGTAAGACGTTCAAGAGAACGTTTCTGGGCAAAAGATATGCCACAGGATAAGATTAATGCATACATGACATTATATACAGCACTTGTAACTGTATCAAAGGCAGCAGCACCTATGATTCCATTTATGACAGAAGATATTTATCAGAATATCGTTAAGAATGTAGATGCAACAGCACCTGAAAGTATTCATTTATGTGACTTCCCTGAAGTTAATGAAGCTTTCATTGATAAAGAATTAGAAGAAAACATGGAAAATGTTCTTGAAGTTGTAGTAATGGGTAGAGCATGTAGAAATGCATCAGGTATTAAGAACAGACAGCCTATCGGAAAGATGATGGTTAAGGCAGAATTTGATTTATCTGAATTCTACAAAGAAATCATTGAAGATGAATTAAATGTTAAGACTGTTGAATTTACAGATGATGTAAGTGCATTTACTTCATATTCATTTAAACCACAGCTTAAGACAGTTGGACCTAAATATGGAAAAGTATTAGGAAAGATTAAGGCTGCACTTGCTGAATTAGATGGAAATAAAGCAATGGCACAGTTAAATGCTGAAGGCGCATTAAAATTTGATTTCGATGGTACAGAAGTTGTTCTTGAAAAAGATGATTTATTAATTGATACAGCTCAGGTTGAAGGATATGTATCAGAAAGTGACAACAATATTACTGTAGTGTTAGACACTAATTTATCACCTGAATTAATTGAAGAAGGTTTTGTAAGAGAAATAATCAGTAAGATTCAGACTATGAGAAAAGAAGCCGGATTTGAGGTTATGGATAAAATCGTAGTTAATGTTTCTAAAAACGATTCAATTATTAAAGTAGTTACTGACAATTTAGACGAAATTAAGGCTGAAGTGTTGGCAAATGAAATCGTTTTTGATAAAATCGAAGGGTACTCAAAAGAGTGGAATATTAACGGTGAGAAAGTTACTCTTGGTGTAGAAAAAGTGCAGTAATACTTAACCCGAATAAATATACTAACAGATAGCTTTGTAAAGTGACGGATAATATTCTATTCGTCACTTAATACTTAAGATAAGAAAAGTACCGTAAATAATTATGGAGGAAAACTAAATGGCAAAAACAGTGAAGACAGAGGCTGAAATCTTTAAAGAAGAATTTAAGAAAAAAGTCCGTGATGAAGCTAAGATGCTTTACAGAAAAACTCTGGAAGAAGTGTCAGACAGACATAAGTTTGTAGCAGTTGCATATGCAGTAAAAGATATCGTTATTGATCAGTGGATTGCTACACAGAAAGCATATGAAAAGGCTGATGCTAAAACAGTATATTATTTATCAATGGAATTCCTTATGGGAAGAGCATTGGGAAATATGATTATCAATTTATCAAGTAGAAATGAAATAAAAGAAGCTATCGAAGAACTTGGTTTAGACTTAAACGTAATTGAAGATCAGGAACCTGATGCAGCACTTGGAAATGGTGGTCTTGGACGTCTTGCAGCCTGCTTCCTTGACAGTTTATCTACATTAGGATATCCGGCTTACGGTTGTGGTATAAGATACAAATATGGTATGTTCCAGCAGAAGATTGAAAATGGATATCAGAAGGAAATTCCTGAAGATTGGTTAAGACATGTTAATCCATTAGAAATAAAGAGAGAAGAATATGCCTGCGAAGTAAAATTTGGCGGATTCGTAAGAGTTGAACACAGAGACGGAAGAAACTACTTTATCCAGGAGGGATATCAGGCAGTTCGTGCAATCCCTTATGATATGCCTATCGTAGGTTATGGAAACAACGTAGTTAATACACTTAGAATCTGGGATGCAGAACCAATTGTACATTTTAATTTAGATGAATTTGACAAAGGTGCATATATGGCAGCTGTTGAACAGGAAAATCTTGCTAAGACAATCACTGAAGTTCTTTATCCAAATGATAATCATTATGCAGGTAAAGAATTAAGATTAAAACAGCAGTATTTCTTTATTTCAGCAAGCTTACAGACAGCAATCAAGAAATATTTGACAAAACATGATGATTTAAGCAAGCTTCCTGAAAAGGTAGTATTCCAGATGAACGATACTCATCCTACACTTACAGTTGCAGAACTTATGAGATTATTAATGGATGAATATTTATTAGAATGGGATGAAGCATGGGCAATTACATCTAAGTGCTGTGCTTACACTAACCACACAATTATGAGTGAAGCACTTGAAAAATGGCCAATTGAATTATTTTCAAGATTACTTCCAAGATGTTATCAGATTATTGAAGAAATCAACAGAAGATTCATTATAGACATTGAAAATAAATACCCTGGAGATCATAGAAAGATTGAAAAGATGGCTATTATTTATGATGGTCAGGTTAAGATGGCTAACTTAGCTATTTGTGCAGGATTTTCAGTTAACGGTGTTGCAAAACTTCATACAGAAATTCTTGAAAAACAGGAACTTAGAGATTTCTATGAAATGTTCCCAGAGAAGTTTAACAACAAGACAAATGGCATCACACAGAGAAGATTCTTGCTTCACGGAAATCCATTGTTAGCAGAATGGGTAACAGGAAAAGTAGGAGATGACTGGATTACTGATTTGCCTAAGATTCAGGGAATTGAAGTTTATGCAGATGATAAGAAAGCTCAGGCTGAATTTGCAAATATTAAATATCAGAACAAGGTTCGTCTTGCTAAATATATCAAAGAACATAATGGTATTGATGTAGACCCTCGTTCAATATTTGACGTTCAGGTTAAGAGACTTCATGAATATAAACGTCAGTTACTTAATATTTTACATGTTATGTACTTATATAACCAGATTAAGGAACATCCGGATATGGATTTCTATCCAAGAACATTTATATTTGGTGCTAAGGCAGCAGCAGGATATAAGATTGCAAAACTTACAATTAAGTTAATCAACAGTGTTGCTGATGTTATTAACAATGATGCATCAATCAATGGAAAGATTAAGGTTGTATTTATCGAAAACTATCGTGTATCAAATGCTGAAATTATATTTGCGGCAGCAGATGTTTCAGAACAGATTTCTACAGCATCTAAGGAAGCATCAGGAACAGGTAACATGAAATTTATGTTAAATGGTGCTTTAACTCTTGGAACAATGGATGGTGCTAATGTTGAAATCGTTGAAGAGGTTGGAATTGATAATGCATTTATATTTGGTTTATCAAGTGATGAAGTAATCAATTATGAAAATAATGGTGGTTATGATCCAATGCAGATATTCAATGAAGATATGGATATCAGAAAAGTATTAATGCAGTTAATCAACGGATTCTATTCACCTGATGATCCTGAAAGATTCAGAGATATTTACAATTCATTGTTGAATACACTGTCAACAGATAAAGCAGACAGATACTTCATCTTAAAGGATTTCAGATCTTATGCTGAAGCTCAGAAGAGAGTAGAAGAAGCTTATAAAGATCAGGAAGGCTGGGTTAAGAAGGCAATGCTTAACGTTGCTCATGTTGGTAAATTTACATCTGACAGAACAATTCAGGAATATGTAGATGATATCTGGCATCTTGAAAAAGTGAAAGTAGATATGTAGGATATGATGTAAATATAGATTTACATATATCTTATGTACATAAAATATGAAAGTGTAAAGTTTTATGATTTTATGCTTATATGAAAAAATAGAAGACAATTACAATTGTCTAAAGGGTAAATTATAATATATAAAAAGATGTTGTTACATTTTGAAATTCAGAATGTAATGGCATCTTTTTTTGAAATATAAAAGTTAAACGGGAATACAATATAATAATAACTTTGGTTGAAAGTATATATGAAAGTTAATAAAAAATTTGTTGGAGCTATATTTGTATTAATAACTTTGATAGGATTATTGATTTATATAAAGGGGACAGGAACAAAACAGGATGATGGCAAAAAATTTAATAAATATATTGTTATAGATGGAAATGGTTATAAAACAAAAATGGATGTGGAACAATTTATTCCATGTGTCTTATTTGCACAAATGAATTTAGAAAATAATATAGAAACAATTAAAGCACAGGCGGTTGTAGACAGAACGTATATAGCTTACATGATGAAAAATAAGAAGGAAATTGAAGCAAATGAATTAGGACTTCCTTATATGTCATATGAAAAAATAATTAAGGTGTGCAAAGATGAAAAAAAATTAAAAGGTAAAAAAGGTGCATTAGATGTAGTGAAAAATATTGTGGGAAGTAGTAATAATGAGCAATTTAAAAGTAAAATGCAGATAATTGATAAAGTAATGAATGAAACGGCACTGATGGTAATGAAAAATAAGGGAGAAATAATTCTTCCGTTATATCATGAAATAAGTGGAGGAATGACAAGAAACGGATTAGAAGTATTAGGAGAAAAATATGGTTATTTGTTAGCAGGTGTATGTCAGGATGACTATAACAATAGTGATTACAAAATGGAACGTTATTTTACAATGGCTGAATTGGCGGATAAAATGGAAAAAGCTAAAATTATAATTTACGATAATGAAAAGAATGAAATCGATTTAAAAAACATAACGGTAAATGAAATGATAGAAAATACGAATATAGCAAAGGATAGTAGTGAATATGCTGTGTCTGTAAAAATATTTGAAACCGGTATATCGGGTGAAGATTTTGCGAATGCTTTAAATGTAGATAGTTCAAATATCACGTTAGAGTACATAGATGACAAAATAAAAATAACTACTAAAGGAAAAGGGCATGGATTTGGATTAAGCATGAATCAGGCTGAAAAATATGGAGAGCAGGGAATGGGATACGAAGAAATATTAAAAAAATTTTACGATGTGACGATAGCTGAATAGAAAATAATATTTTGGTCCATACTTTAACTATAACAAAGTTAAAGAAAGGAGAGCATGGATTATTTTATAAAATATGACATGCGATAGTTTTATGGACAAAAAATTTATGGCTTCATTAGTGGTGTGCTTTGTTGCACTTACCATGGTTGCGGCGGGTACTTATTATATTGGTCAGAAAAAAGACGAAAAGACAATTAATGTAAAAAAAATTGCAAAGGTTGAGACAACAGTAGATTCTGAAAACATTGAAGCTGCTCAGAATGCTTTAGGCAAAGAAGTTACAACAGAAGGTGACAGAATAAGTATGGCAGAGGAGGAAGCTTCAAGTTATGAAGGAGAAACTAAAATTGTAAATGAAGAACCTACAACTGCTAAGGTTGTAGAGGAAAATACAGCATCAAATATGGATGAAAAAGATAATATGTATGGACTTTCTTCAGAAGCGGCAGCAGTTGTAAGCAATTTAAAATTCAATAAAAACAGTAAATTGCTCTGGCCTGTAGAAGGAAATATTTTACTTGAATATAATATGGAAAATACAGTTTACTTTTCAACTCTTGATGAGTACAAATGCAGTCCTGCGATAGCCATCCAAAGTAAAGAAGGTGCCGAAGTAAAAGCAGCGGCAAAGGGTGTGGTAACTGAATTAGGACAAAATGATGAATATGGAGTTTATATGAAAGTTGCTATGGGAAATGACTATTTTGCAACTTATGGACAGATAATTAACCCACAGTATGAGGTTGGACAGACTGTAGAAGCAGGTAGTGTAATAGGCTATGTAAATAAACCAACATCAAGTTATGAAAAAGAAGGAGATAATTTATATTTCCAGGTAACAAAGAAAAATAAACCAAAAGACCCTCTCAAATATATGGATTATCAGGATTAATTTAATTGGAAGCATCGGGTATGTTGTAATATGTGGGCATAGAAATATTAGGTGTAAAATCAAAAAATAATTTCTGGTTAAATCACAAACAGAAGAGATTTGCATACATTGTAATAAGTGTTAAATGTGTTGGCATTGGTAATCTATTTACAACAAGCAATAAGGCTTTTTTACGACGAGCAATCGTTCAATAACTTTGGCAGCCTGTTGCTTTAAATAGATTAGAACTGTAAGGTTCTTTATTCTAAGCAATATCTATTTAGAAAAAAATCTAAATAGATATTGCTTTTTTATATGTCTAGTGATACACTCTATTTAGATAAAGTTCTAATTAGAAATGTATCTAAATAGAATAAGAAAGGGGCAGAATAAATGGGATTTCATGAAACATTTAAGGCTTTGTCAGACCCGGTTAGAAGAGACATCCTTGTTCTGTTAAGAGATAAAATTATGTCGGCAGGAGAGATAGGAGAATATTTTGATTTGACCGGAGCAACAATGTCTTATCATTTGAATCAGTTGAAAAAAGCGGGATTAGTATTTGAGATGAAAGAAAAAAACTTTGTATATTATCAGCTTAACACTTCAGTTATGGAAGAGATGATATTGTGGCTTTCACAATTTGGAGGAGCGGAATCTAAAAGTGAGGAAGCTAAAAAGGATAAAAAACAAAAAGAATAAAGTTTATTTTCTATAAATGTTTCCGTCAATTAGCCACCGACTAAAGGGCGGGCAGTATATATTATTCAGGAGGAAATTAAAGATGACAAAGAACAAAAAACAATTAATAATTACATCTATAGTATGTGTTTTACCAATGATTGTTGGAGCAATTTTATATAGTAGATTACCGGAGCAGCTTCCAACACATTTTGATATGAAAGGAAATGTAGATGATTATAGTTCTAAAGCTTTTGTTTGTTTTGGATTACCTATAATTATGCTGCTAATTAATTTATTTGTACATATAGGAATAAATAATGACCCCAAAAGTGAAGGAACAAATAAAATTGCTGTAGGTATTGGAAAATGGACAGCACCTGTTACATCTATTATTATATCAATAGTAAGTTTTGCACCATCATTAGGGGTAGTACTTCCAGAGACAAAAACCTGGATATTTTTAGTAGGAATTTTAATTATAGTATTAGGAAATTATCTTCCTAAATGCAGACAGAATTATACTGTTGGAATAAAATTGCCATGGACTTTAAATGATGTAGATAACTGGAATAAAACTCATAGAATGGCAGGTGTGTTGTGGATAATATGTGGAATACTTTTTTCAGTAAGCGCTTTTTTAGGAAAAGTTGGAGAAGGGTTAATGATTGCAATCATAATTATAATGGTATGCATACCGACAGCGTATTCATATGCTTTGTATAAAAAGAAAAATGCTTAGTGCTATGATATTACATATCGTTAAATTAATACAATGATTCATTTTATATTATGTCGGGAATGGAATTATACATCGAAAAACACTTTTGTGCGAGTAAATTGTGATTTTAGATATTTGAGTATAACATAGTAAAAAGTGTGTAGGTTTAAGTTTAAATCTTAAATTTAGATCAATAAATCTAATGATTAAGATTGGTAAATTAAAATCTACACACTTTTTTATTTGCCACTATAAGATGTGGTATTACATACATAAAATATTTATACGTATAAATTTAGTTACTTGCTTATAGTGTTATTCCATTTATAAGGAATTTCTTTATAATCAGGGTCTACAACAGTTAATATATTGTAGAACAAATATTGATGTCCGTCATAAGTAGGCATTAAGTTATTCTGATATAATGTATCAGCAATGCTATATAAAGAGAAGTCATATACTTCGCTGTAAGCAATAGCTCCGTTTTCAAGAACTGAGTATGCACGTACATAATATTTAGCATTATATCTTGCAGCGCCATAGCCGTTATGTGTCATTGTGCGGGCATAGTAAGTTGCAGTTGCTGAATCGCCATTATAATTAGCAATGATGCCCTTTGATGTAGCTTCATATGAAGCAATGTATTTGTTGCTTGAATTAAGAACAACATCATCTTTAGTTATTGGTCCATTTGCAAATCCATAAATTAAACCGGATGAAACAACTTTTTGCCCTTTTATAGTAGATTCAGATGAATAAAGAACTCTTGAACCTCTAAGTACAGCACTAATCTGATAGCCTATAACTTTTACATCGCTACTAATGAATTCGCCTTTTGGTTCAACGGTAGTAGTCTCTTCAGGCTTAGTAGTAGTTTCTTCAGGCTTAGTAGTTGGTTCTACAGTAGTAGTTTCCTGAGGTTTAGTAGTCTCTTCTGTAGTAGTTTCTTCCGGTGTTTTACTCTCATCTTCATCTGAAATAAGGTCATTATTTGCGGCAGCATTTAACACATAAAATTCATGAATTGACCAGTAGTTAGATTTTGAACCGGTCTGAACAACTCTGACATATCTTGAATTTTGAACATTTACTTTAATAATTCCGTTAGTAGTTGTACCACTTGCGATTGCATTTCCCAAATTTGTACCATTAGAAGATACATAGATTTCATAAGCAGCAGGAGCATCACTTGAAGTACTTGAACCAACATCGCAAATAATAGTGTTGTATGTTAATGTTTTTCCAAAGTCAACCATAAACCATTGACCGGGAGTCTGAGAACCGCTTGTATCCCATCTTGTTGCTGCGTTTCCATCTAAAGCATTTTTAGCATTGTTGTTATTGTTACAAGCAGTAGCTTTCCATGAATCACGTCCTGAAACCTGAGCAAGAGCACCTGATGAAGATACTGTTGAAGCAAGTCCCATATTGCTATCAAATGATTTAAATAAGCCGGCATTATTATTTCTATTATTAAGAATAGAACCTGATATGGAAATATTCTTTTCACTTCCTGAATCAACGAATGCGGTACCATTCTGGTTAGAAGCACTGGCAAGAATATTTAAATTTGCATTTGATACACTTGCTAATGTCTGCTGTCCCGGATTGTTAAAATGAGCGCCGTATAATGTTAAATTACCTGAATCTAAAATGAGTCCACGTTGTGGCTGTCCCCAAAAATCGCAATTATTAAATGTTGATTTAAAATTGCTATTTTCCTCTGAATAAAAATAAGCTGTTTTTGGATTGTTGTCTCCAATAGAAACAATCTGGGAATTGTCAAAGTTAAAACTCTTAGTTACACCTGAAGTCCAATATACAGCTCTTGTCGAACCGTCTACACCTAATCCCATACTACGACCGGAAGGACCGCCATTACCATCATTTTGTAATAAAGTTCCACGGTATGAACCATAGTGGAAATCATTGTATAATGTTTCGTTATCACAGTCACCTAAAATAAGGAAATCTAAATGCTCAAGCTCATATGAATACAAAGGTGCGTTAGAAACGCCATTTGGCATATTGCTAAAGCTTCCAAATTTACTTTCATTTCCGCAGGCATAAACAATTACGTTAAACATAAGGTTATAAAGTTTTCCGTCAACTGAATTTCCGCCTACTCTCACACCTGTATCAAAGGCGTGACCACCTAAAAAATCAACATAGTGGTTGTCGCATTTATATGTAAATAAGTCTAATGCTTTATAAGCAGCTCGAACGCCTGAATCAATTACATAAACATTAGCTCCCTGTCCCTGAATTGTGTAAGGGTACTTTGCCGGAAGCCAGTCTGCGCTTCCTGAAAATACCTGTTCAGGATAGTCGACTACAATGCCACGGATACCACTGTCAGCCTTTAGCTGAATAAAAGAATCACCATCCGGATTGTTCCTATTCTCATATGCTTCAAGTATTGTACCTGAACCATGAGGAACGCTCCATAAATCAACTGCGCCACGAAGCTCAACGTTTGATGGAATTGTCAAATGACCACGAACTTTGTATTTGCCACTAGGTAAAAATACGATTCCACCACCATCATTAGAAGCCTGATTCAATGCTTTCTGAATAGCAGAAGTATTATCATTTGAACCTGTACTGGCATTATATGGTGAAACAGTGGCATTATATAAAACTGTTCTTGCAGGTGTATGTGGGTTATATTCTACTTTAGTGAAATCTGAAATTTTACTGGTTACTGCTGTACTATCGCTTAAAGTAGATTCATAAACAGATTTATTTGTGATTTTGCGACCTTTAGTAAAGGCACATCCTGTTATGTCGCCACGACCTGAAGTACCATAATAAATTTGTGGAGTGCTGTTGCTAAATGTTGTATTATTTGCGACAAATGTTCCACTGTTAATTGCAACACGACCTCTTGATACTTTTGATGAATTAAATGTAAGTTTTGTACTTGAAGTATCAGGGATTCGTATAGCATATTTAGATACATCAACTGTTGTTTTTGTAAATTGTGCTGCATCTGATGTGTTTTCACCAAGTACGATTCCGTTTTCACAATTATGGATATTTATTTCATCAAATAAAATACCTACAGAGTTAGTCGCATTAATCTGAATACCTGTTTTACATCCGGATAAATCAAAGTTATAGTGATGTCCATTAGGTGTAGCATTATCATCAGTTGATAAAGTTTTTTCTGTATCGTATCCGATATTATAACCATTAATATTAATATTACATGTGTACGACCAATCGTTACGTCTCATTATAATACCGATTGAATTGTTGTACATATAATCGTTGAAAGAAGTTGTAGTTGGGGCATTTGTAACACCTGAATTCTTCCAGTAGTCAGGTGATAAGTTTACATTTTCAATTCTTCCAACATCAGCTATTTTATCAATTTCTATACCTTTACATAGTGTAGTTCCATAAAGTCCGTTAACTACCGGTGAAGCACCACCGTTATCATAGTTAAATAAAATGCCAATATATGAATTTAATAAAGTGACATTTTTTGTATTACAATATTCATTTCCAAAATAATTGTTGAATCCATAACGAATAGTTGGTGAATATGGAGTAATGTTATTCGGGTCCTGTTCAGGATACCATATTGTTAAATCCATAATTCCTGTTTCAGGAGCCATTTCAACAAATGGGGTTGTACGTTCATTTCCGTTTCGTCCTGTAAAGGCCATAAGTAATGTCCCAATTGGAGCACTGTTATTTCGACTAGGCTTTTGCCAGTCACCGCGAAGTGTAACTCCTTTAGGAATGGAAAGAGTGCCTTTTATTGCATAACGTCCGCTTGGAACATATACAATACCGCCTCCTAAATCTCCAACTTTGTTTAGAAGTTTTTGAAAAACATTTGTGTTATCTGTCTGTCCGTCGGCAACGGCACCGTAATCGGTTACATCATATGTTGCCACGAATACCTCTGACGAATCTAGAGTGTGAACAAGTTTATAAGATGGTTCACCTACATTGCCAAAGTCTGTAGTGGCACAGAAAGCCACTGTAGAGCCAAACAACATTAAGACAACAGTCCATAATGTTGCACGCAAAAATTTGTACATATGTACTACCTCCAATACTTTTATTATGGTTCTATTGAACCTATTTCCTACCCCAATAAAATTATAAATGCTTTTAGATAATGATACAAGAAAAATAAATTAAATTTAGTCGAGTTATCAGGAAAAATAAGTAAAATAAAAGTTGCAATATAAATAAGAAATGTCACATATACTAAATGTTGCAAAGGAGATATTGTTATGGTAAAATTAATCGAAACTAAAAATGTATTAATTAATGGAGGGTATATGAACAAGAAAAAAATTTTAGTTGTTTTAACTGCAATGATCATTAGCTTATGTGCAGTATTTGTAACTGTTGACGCAGCCACTAAGGTAAAGCTTACTAAGAAAAGTGTAGCTATGTATGCAGGTGACAGCATATTTTTAAAAGTTAAGGGAACAAAGTCTAAGATTAAGTGGAGCAGTAAGAATAAAAAGGTAGCCGTAGTTACTAAAAAGGGAAAGGTAAAGGCAGTAAAGAAAGGTAGAACCGTAATTTATGCTAAATTTAGGAAGAAAGTATTAAAATGTAAGATTACGGTTAATGAAAAGATAACAAATAAAGATGTTATTAAGAATGATAATAATGATACAGTTGTAAATGAGACTACTACTAAAGAATCTATTACTAAAGAATCTATTACTAAAGAAACTACTACTAAAGAACCGGTAAAAGAAGAAATTACAACGAAAAAGCCAGTTGATAACGGCACAGATAATGAAGAAACGAACAATAATATTACCATAGGTAAATGGGTAGTGATGGATTTAGATGGAAGATATGCAATAGAGGGTTATCATGGAAGTGATAAAGAAATAACTGTTCCTAATGAACTTAATGGCGTAAAAGTGTGGTTGATTGATTCTGACGCATTTATGGACAATATGGATGTAGAGAAAGTCGTAGTTTCATATGGAATTCAGATTGTCAGAAGTTCAGCTTTTGAAGGATGTGATTATTTAAAGACAGTTGTTTTACCGGAAAGTGTTACAGGAATAGGTGATAGAGCATTTAAAAATTGTTATGAGTTAGAGAGTGTTAATGTGCCATCGGGTGTAGAGACTATAGGTGAAGAGACATTTATGGGTTGCAGTTCTTTAACTAGTATACAGTTGCCTGATGATTTAGAAGAAATTGATAGTAGCGCATTTAATGGAAGTGGAATTACAAATATTGTTATTCCTGATAAAGTTACAGCTATTCTTTCTAAAACGTTTATGAATTGTAAAAATTTAGAAAGCGTTACTTTAGGAAAGAAAACAAGAACAATTGGATTTCTTTCATTTGAAAATTGCTCAAGCCTGAAAAATATTGTTTTACCGGAAACTTTAGAAAGAATAGGGATGAGAGCTTTTGCCGGCTGTACTTCCTTAGAAAGTGTAACTGTTTATGCGGGAGAAGTAGATATACTGAAAGATGTATGGATTAAAAATCCTAATTATTCTAGGAATGAAGAGCCAATACCTCTTGAATGTACAATTATTGGAGTTAAAGGTTCTCTTGTAGAGGCCTATGCCATAGAATATGGATTAAAGTTCGAGGAGATAGAGGAGTAGGAGATTTTATTCAGTTGAAGTAATAGATACATCATTATCTATACACATTTTATTCTAAATAAAATTATTGAGGGCGAAATATCTATCGGTAGTAGTTTTTCATATTTTTATATTAGTGAATTTTGTAAATAAATAATGAAATTAAGCTAATACACAAACAATTTGTTGCAACAATTTAGCGGATTTGATATAATATCTTTGGGTACTACCTAGAAACGGTAGGCGGTTAGTCCTTCAGAAGAGGGACTAAATCCTCTGATTACATGGAAATCTTCATAGGAAGAAATCTGGGAAAGGAGGGATTTACTTAATGAGTGATTTTGAGATTTTATACATAGTGTTGATGATTATTTCGATTATAGTTACCATACTTATAGAATATATAAATAACTTAAAAAAGTAACCGCCGTCTGCAAATGGTTTGGTTACTTTTTTAACTAAAATATTTGTGACTAACCGTCTATCGGTAGTACCTTTTTCTATATCTATAGTATCAAATTTATATAAATAATTCAATGGTAAATTACGAGCAGTTTATGTCACAATATTAAAAAAAGCCGAGCACCATTCATAGCCCTGCGGGCTATTTCATGGACGGCTGTCGTATAAATTACGAGCAACCTCCAGCTCGAATACGCTTCGCTACTTCTCGCTGGAGATTGTCACAACATTAAAAAAGCCGAGCACCATTCATAGCCCTGCGGGCTATTTCATGGACGGCTGTCGTATAAATTACGAGCAACCTCCAGCTCGAATCCGCTTTGCTACTTCTCGCTGGAGATTGTCACAACATTAAAAACCGAGCACCATTCATAGCCCTGCGGGATATTTCATGGACGGCTGTCATATAAATTACGAGCAACTTCCAGCTCGAATCCGCTTTGCTACTTCTCGCTGGAGATTGTCACAACATAAAAAAATAAAATTCCCCACACTTTTGTAAGTAAACTTCCATAGTGTGGGGAATTTTATTTTTTACGTTGCTCGTAATTAACCAAAGTATCTTTTTAATAAGCCTTCGAATGCTTTGCCGTGTCTTGCTTCGTCTCTTGCCATTTCATGTACTGTGTCATGGATTGCATCGAGGTTTGCAGCTTTTGCTCTCTTTGCGAGGTCAAATTTTCCAGCTGTTGCACCGTGTTCAGCTTCAACTCTCATTTCAAGGTTTTTCTTTGTGCTGTCTGTTACAACTTCACCGAGTAATTCTGCAAATTTAGCAGCGTGTTCAGCTTCTTCATAAGCAGCTTTTTCCCAGTATAAACCGATTTCAGGATATCCTTCTCTATGAGCAACTCTTGCCATTGCAAGGTACATTCCAACTTCTGAGCATTCACCTTCAAAGTTTGCTCTTAAGTCAGCAAGAATATCTTCGCTTACTCCCTGAGCTACACCTACAACGTGTTCTGCAGCCCATTCTTTTTCGCCTTCTTCAACTTTGTTAAACTTATCTGCACCTACACCGCATACTGGACACTTTTCAGGTGCTGAATCTCCTTCATGTACATAACCACATACTGAACATACAAATTTTGCCATTTTTAATTCCTCCATTATATATAATTATTTTTAGTGACTTACTAATCTTTCTTATTGCACTTAGGACAAATGCCATAATAGTAAGTCTGGTGACCTTTTATTATTCCGTCAAAATGATCTTGAGCTATCTCGTTAATCTGTAACTCTTCCATAAATATATCTTCAACTTTACCGCATTCTGTGCAGATGAAGTGGTAGTGGGGTTCTGTGTGCCCATCAAAATGTTCCTTACCATCGCCTAATTTTAATGAAAGGACTTCACCTTGTTCAACCAGAAATGAAAGATTACGATATACAGTTCCAAGACTGATGTTAGGAAGTATTAGCTTAACACTTGCATAAACATCGTCTGCTGTAGGATGATCATATCGGCTTAATAAGTTTTCTCTGATTAACTCACGTTGCTTACTGTATTTGATCATTTGCTTTCCTCCATAACAATAATAGTAACGATTACTGATATTATAATATCTAATGAATCCTAATTTGTCAACACTTATTTTTAAAAATATGATAAAATATTTAGCAATTATATTAGATAAATATGATATTAGGGTCAAAAGCAATCGACTTTAATGCTTACGGATTGTTTTGTGCTACGCACTCCCACAATCCTAACAAATAGAATATTTAACAATTGCGAATTGAAAAATGGAGGAAACGTAGTAAATGAAAGACGAAAAATCATTTGCAATGCAGGCAGGAATTCTTGCATCTGCAGGATTAATTACAAAAGTAATTGGGTTTTTATATAGAATTCCAATGGCAAATATATTAGGAAACACAGGAAATGGTATCTATTCAGTAGCATTTTCAATATATAGCATAGTTCTTACTTTATCTTCATATAGCATGCCTATTTCAGTTTCGAAATTAATTTCAGAAAAAAGAGCAGTGGGAGAAAAAGAAGCAGATAAAATATTTAAGGTGTCGGTAATTATTTCTATTTTATTTGGGATGATTGCTTCATTAGGATTATTTTTAGGGGCAAATGGTCTTGCAAATATGTATGGAAAGTCGGGATTAGAGATGCCGCTTAGAGTTCTTGCGCTTACAACATTTATAGTTGCAATATTAGGATGCATAAGAGGATATTTTCAGGGATATGGAAATATGATACCAACTGCAGTGTCACAAATTGTAGAACAGATAGTTAATGCAGTTGTGAGTGTAGTAGCAGCGAGTCAGATATGTTATATTTTTTCAAATGTAGAAAATAAACCGGCGTTATTAGCTACGGGTGGGACAATAGGAACATTTGCAGGAGCAACAGCGGCACTTATTTGCGTTTTATTCTTTTGGATAAAAATAAGAAAGAAGATTAGTCAGACTATAACGTTGAAAGAATTTAAAAATATATTTGTAGTTTTGATATCTGTAATGATTCCTATTGTATTGAGTCAGACAATCTATCAGATTGGATATACAATAGATGATTATATGTTTGCAAACATTTTAGGAAAGAAAGGGTTATCAGAAACGGTTGTGACAGACCTTCAGGGTGTGTTTAATACTCAATATACACAGTTAATTAATTTGCCTATAGGAATGGCAACAGCTTTTGGAATGTCAGTAATTCCAAGAATAACAACTTCTTATATTAAAGGTGAAAAAAATAATGTAGATGCTAACATAGGTCAAATTATAAAAATGACATCTATGGTTGTATTTCCAACAGTAATAGGAATGACAGTATGTTCAGAGGAGATAATGACAGTGTTGTTTCCAGGCCTTGGAGAATTAAGAGTATTAGCAATTAATTTGCTTAAATGGGGAAGTATGGCGGCAGCTTTCTATTCATTTTCAACGGTTTCAACGGCAATACTTCAAGGATGCAATAGATTTAAAACTCCGGTTATAAATAGTGGTATAGCTTTAGTAACACATATAGTAATTGTTTATTTGTTACTTAAGTTTACGGATATGAATGCCTACGCGTTATTGATAGGTGACATAATATTCTCAATGACAATATTAATTTTAAATGTAGGGTTTATTATTAAAAAAATCAGACCACATATTAAGGTCAGTAATATAGTGAAGCCATTAGTTGGAGCAATTGATATGGGAATAATAGTCTTTTGTGTGAAAGACATTATGACCTTATATAGTACGAATTTAAAATTACGACTTATTGTAGAAGTTGGTGTTGGTGTAATAACATATGGAATATGTAATAGAAAATTTATTATAGATTTTTTAGCAAATGGCTCTATGGGAAGAAATAAATCAGAATAAGCAAAATAATAGTTTGGACAAATTTTACGTGTACAGTAATTATGAGAGTTTTATAAAAAATAACTTATATATATTTAAGTAGTTAGCATTTATAAAGAACAAATTTACAATATAAAAAGAAAATATTAATATTTCATCTTAATAAAATATGGTACAATTATATATGAGTTTTAGAACGTGAAAATAATGAAGGAGGAGCGTAATTTAAATATTTCTGTGTGATGAGTATTTGGAATTACGCGAAGTTACATATGGAAAAATACATTATGGCGCTTGATCAGGGAACTACAAGTTCAAGATGCATTTTGTTTAATAAAAAAGGTGAAATAATAGCTCAGGCAAATCAGGAATTTACACAAATATTCCCGAAACCCGGATGGGTTGAACATGATCCGGAAGAAATTTGGCTGACACAGTTACTTTCAATAAGAAAAGTAATGAATATGGCTGGAGTTAGTGGCAATAATATAGAGGCAATAGGAATCACTAATCAGAGAGAAACTACAATCGTATGGGACAGGAATACAGGAAAACCGGTGTATAATGCGATTGTATGGCAGTGTAGAAGAACTGCTGATATTATTGATGATTTGGAAAAACAGGGAAAGAGTGGTTTGATAAAGAAAAAGACAGGATTGATTCCCGATGCTTATTTCTCAGGGACAAAGATTAAATGGATTTTAGACAATGTTTCCGGAGTGAGAAAGAGAGCGGAAGCGGGAGAACTTGTATTTGGAACTATTGATACATGGCTTATATGGAAATTAAGTGGTGGAAGTGTTCATGTAACAGATTATACAAATGCTTCAAGAACAATGTTATTTAACATTAAGGAATTGAAATGGGATAATGAATTGCTTGAATTGTTAAACATACCAAAGCAAATGCTTCCTGAGGTTAAACCTTCAAGTGGAATATTTGGTTATGCAAGCAAAGATATATTGGGAAATAATATTCCGATTACAGGAGTGGCAGGAGACCAGCAGGCAGCATTGTTTGGACAGGGATGTTTTGAAAAAGGCGATGTTAAAAATACATATGGAACAGGATGCTTTTTATTGATGAATACAGGAAACACACCTGTTGAATCGCAAAATGAGCTTATTACAACAATAGCAGCATCAACCGATGCAAAAGTTGAGTATGCACTTGAAGGTAGTGTTTTTGTAGCGGGAGCAGCGATTCAGTGGCTTCGTGATGAAATGAAACTTGTGGAAAGTGCACCGGAGAGTGAGGATATGGCTTCTAAAGTTGAAGATACAAATGGAGTTTATGTTGTACCTGCTTTTACAGGTTTGGGCGCTCCATATTGGAAGCAGAATGCCCGTGGAATGGTTGTAGGACTTACAAGAGGAACAAGCAGAGAACATTTTGTAAGGGCAACACTTGAGTCATTGGCATATCAGACATATGATTTGGTAAAGGCAATGGAAAGTGATTCAGATACTTCAATTAATTCGTTAAAAGTAGACGGAGGAGCTTGCACAAATAACCTTCTTATGCAATTCCAGTCAAATATATTGCAGACAAATGTGGCACGCCCAAATGTAATTGAAACTACAGGTTTAGGTGCAGCATATCTTGCAGGCCTTGCAACAGGGTATTGGGCAAGTAAGGAAGAAATAAAAGCCAATATGGGAATTGAAAAAACATTTGAGCCTGCTATGGATAAAAAAAAGGTAGAAAGAATGGTAAAAGGGTGGCATAAAGCTGTCAAATGTGCAATTTTCTATAGTGAAGAATAATTATTAAATTAAACTGATTATATAAAAAGCAACTAATAACAATGATTATTTGTAAAAATGGAATTTAAAATAAAACAATTGACTACAAGGAGAAACTAAAAAATGAGTATTTTATCGGTGGTAATTCCGGCATACAATGAGGGAGCGATGCTTCATAAAACAGCAAATGTTGTATCAACTATTTTAGAAGAAAATAATATAGATTATGAAATAGTATTTGTAAATGATGGCTCAAAAGATAATACATGGGAAGAAATTGAAATAGCAAGCAAGGCTAATCCAAAAGTTAAAGGAATTTGCTTTTCAAGAAATTTTGGAAAAGAAGGAGCAGTATTTGCGGGGCTTGAATTCGCTCATGGTGATTGTTGCGCAGTTATGGATTGCGATTTGCAGCATCCGCCTGAAACTTTAGTGGAAATGTATAAACTTTGGAAACAGGGATTTCAGGTTGTTGAAGGAGTAAAGGCGACAAGAGGAAAAGAAAGTGCAATTCATAAATTATTTGCAAAGACATTTTATAAAATTATAAGTGATGCAACAAAGATTGATATGTCAAGGGCATCAGATTTTAAACTGTTAGACAGACAGGTTGTTGATGCGTTTATTGCTTTACCTGAAAGACAGGTATTTTTCAGGGCATTGTCATCATGGGTTGGATTTAAAACTACATATGTGGAATTTGATGTGCAGGAAAGAGAAGCCGGAGTATCTAAATGGTCATTTAAATCTCTTTTTAAATATGCAATTAACAATATTACGTCATTTACAGTTGCACCTATGCAGATAGTTACAGGTTGTGGGATGTTTTTATTTGCGTTCTCTATTATTTTTGGAATTTTTTCATTAGTGAAATATTTTAGTGGAAAATCATTAGAAGGATTTACAACAGTTATTTTACTTTTACTTATCATAGGTAGTATTTTGATGATGAGTTTAGGTGTAATTGGTTTCTATATTTCAAAGATTTATGAGGAAGTAAAGATGAGACCTCGTTATATTGTGGCAAAAACAACAGATGATAATAATGAAAAATAGCTGATGGCAGAAGTTATAAAAGACCTGCTCAATTTGATATACATTTAGGATTATGAATGTATATTAAATTGAACAGGTCTTTTTTTATAAAGTCGGAGTCAAAAGCCCCCGACTTTGATGCCTATGGACTACTTAGTGCTAAGCACTTCAACCCCTTCTGGCATTTTTATTATATTTTAATTAATTATTTATTCTGTAAGTAAGTATCAATGCTTTCAGCAGCCTGTTTTCCTGCACCCATAGCAAGGATAACAGTAGCAGCACCTGTAACAGCATCTCCACCTGCGTAGATTCCTTCACGTGTTGTCTGAAGAGTATCTTCGTTTACAACTAAACATCCACGCTTATTAGCTTCCAAACCTTCAGTAGTTGTTCTGATTAATGGGTTTGGTGAAGTACCGATTGACATGATAACTGTATCAACATCAAGTTCAAAATTACTTCCTTCAACTTCGATAGGACGTCTTCTTCCTGAAGCATCAGGCTCACCAAGTTCCATTTTAACGCATTCCATTTTAGAAACACGACCATTTTCATCACCGATAAGTTTTACAGGATTATTTAAGTTCTTGAAGATGATTCCTTCTTCAATTGCATGATGAACTTCTTCCTTACGTGCAGGCATTTCTTCCATACCACGACGGTAAACTATGTATACATTTTCAGCACCAAGACGCTTTGCAGTTCTTGCAGCATCCATAGCAACATTACCACCACCTACAACAGCAACATTTTTGCTCTTAATAATAGGTGTATCATATTCAGGTAAGTAAGCTTTCATAAGGTTAGCACGTGTTAAGTATTCATTGGCTGAATAAACACCGATTAAAGCTTCACCTTCGATTCCCATGAATGATGGAAGTCCGGCACCTGAACCTACGAAACATGCTTCATAGCCCATATCAAAAATTTCATCGATTGAAAGAACCTTTCCTACAACCATGTTTGTTTCGATGTCTACACCAAGAGCTGCAAGATTATCAACTTCCTTCTGAACGATAGCCTTTGGAAGTCTGAATTCAGGGATACCGTAAACTAAAACACCACCGGCTTTGTGGAATGCTTCAAATATAGTAACCTGGTAACCTTTCTTAGCTAAATCTCCGGCACATGTAAGTCCTGAAGGACCGGCACCGATAACAGCAACTTTTCTTCCGTTGCTAACAGGTTTTTCCGGTGAAGCAAGGCTGTTTGCCATATGGTAATCAGCACAGAATCTTTCCAAACGTCCGATTGCTACAGGTTCACCCTTTATACCACGAACACAATTTCCTTCGCACTGTGATTCCTGTGGACATACACGACCACATACAGCAGGAAGCCCGTTTGTGCTTGTAATGATTTCATAAGCTTTTTCAAATTCTCCGGCAGCTACCTGTTCAACGAATTCAGGAATTCTAACATTTACAGGACAACCGTTTACACATGGTTTGTGCTTACAATTTAAACATCTTGTTGCTTCTTCAATAGCCATTTCAGGAGTGTATCCCATGGCAACTTCTTCAAAATTCTTATTTCTTACATTTGGTTCCTGCTCGGGCATAGGAACTTTTGTTAAAGACATATTTGCCATTATTTGTCACCTCCAGCCATTTTATACATACGACAATGTTCTTTGTCGTGAGCTTCTTTTTCTTTATATGTAGAATTACGTTTCATTAATTCATCAAAATCAACTTTATGTCCGTCAAAGTCAGGACCATCTACACATGCAAATTTAATTTTTCCGTCTACAGTAACACGACATCCACCACACATACCTGTTCCATCAATCATAATAGGGTTTAATGAAACTAAAGTTTTAATATTGTATGGTTCTGTTACCTTTGCAACGAATTTCATCATAGGAACAGGTCCGATGGCGATAACTAAATCATAGTCATTTCCGGCATCGATAAGACTTTGTAATTTGTTTGTTACAAATCCCTGTTCGCCATAGGAACCATCATCAGTTGTTATATATAAATTGTCGCAAACATCCTTGAATTCATCCTCAAGAATAACGATATCTTTATTTCTAAATCCGGCGATAACATCAACCTTAGCACCATTATTAAATAAAGCTTTAGCTGATGGGTAAGCGATGGCACATCCAACACCACCACCGATAACGCAGGCTTTCTTTACTCCGTCTAATTCTGTTGCTGCACCTAATGGCCCAACAAAATCTAATAAAGCGTCTCCTTCATTTAACTTAGAAAGAATCATTGTTGTCTGACCTACAATCTGGAAAATGATTGTTACAGAACCCTTTTTTGGATTTGTATCTGCGATTGTAAGAGGCATTCTTTCACCATATTCATCAATACGAAGAATAATAAACTGTCCAGCTTTTGCTTTTTTAGCGATAAAAGGTGCTTCTATTTCTAAAAGCACTACTGTATCGTTAAGCTGTTTTCTTCTTAAAATTTTGTACATAGTAAACTCCTTAACATAATAAATATTTATATTCTACTTAAAATCTTCACTAGTATACCATAGTAGGAAAAAGTACGCAATTCCAAAAGCTGCATAAATATAGAAAGAATTGTATAAAAATTAGGCTATTGAGCAAAAATAGAAAGTTAAAATTATATCAATTATGTAATTTGTCAAAAAAATTGCTTTTGAAAAAATAGATTTAGTATAAGCAACAATTTTAAGCCAATAAAGCATGTTGACAATTAAATTTTTGTATTTTATACTTTAAGACGAGTCTAAAATAGATTAAATAAAGTCAAGACTTAAGAACAGTAAATGATGTTAGAAAAAAGTGTGGCTTGTAGGAGATAATATACAAAGCATTCATACAATTTTGACATCATTAAATTAAAATAATTTAAATTTAAATATTGTACAGTTGAGATTGAACAGGAGTTCATGAAGGGGTACACCACCACGGGTGTAGTTTCTTTGTGGACTCCTTTTTTATTTGGCTAGTGATATGGAAGGAGGAAAATAATGAAGATAAATGGAAAAGATTTTGTTTTGAATAAATCAACTACAGTAAGCGAGTATTTAGAAAAAAACGGATATGTTCAGACGCATATAGTTGTTGAATTAAATGAAAAAATTTTGCCAAAAAATATGTATGAAAAAACATACTTAAAAGACGATGACTGCCTTGAAATCCTAACTTTTATGGGTGGAGGCTGATTTGAAAATATAATATGCCAGGCTAATCTGCTTAATTAAGCAGGAAAAATTATAGCGATAGGAAACTGTGACATTTAAGCAGAAAAAATTATAGCGATAGGTAATTGCAACATTTATTTTAAGAATATTGTAGAGTTAAGATTTTGATTTAGAAGCAGTGTTAAAGGAGGAACATTATGAATAAGGATACATATTCAATTGGAGGACATGAGTTTGAATCTCGTTTTATTTTGGGATCAGGAAAGTTTTCTCTTGATTTGGTTAAAGCATGTATTGAAAAAGCACAGACACAGATTGTAACATTAGCGCTTCGCCGTGCAAATGAAGGTGGAATGGCAAATATTTTGGATTATATTCCGGACAATGTTACTTTATTACCTAACACATCAGGAGCAAGAAATGCAAATGAAGCAGTAAGAATTGCACGTTTGGCAAGAGAAATGGGATGTGGTGATTTTGTTAAATTAGAAGTAGTTCATGATTCTAAATACTTACTTCCGGATAACTATGAGACAATTAAGGCAACAGAAATTTTAGCAAAAGAAGGATTTGTGGTTATGCCATATATGTATCCTGATTTGAATGCAGCAAGGGCATTAAAGGATGCAGGGGCAGCTTGCATAATGCCATTGGGAGCTCCAATTGGTTCAAATAAAGGACTTGCAACAAAAGATTTTATCCAGATTATTATAGATGAAATTGATTTACCTATTATTGTAGACGCAGGAATTGGTCGTCCATCTCAGGCGTGTGAGGCAATGGAAATGGGAGCTACTGCTGTAATGGCAAATACAGCAATTGCTACTTCGGGAGACGTGGAAGTTATGGCTGAAGCATTTAAGAAAGCAATTGAGGCAGGAAGAAGTGCATATTTAGCCGGACTTGGACAAACTATAGAAAAAGGTGCAAGTGCATCATCACCATTAACAGGATTTTTGCATGATTAACAGGAGGCTTTAAAAAATGAAAAATGAACAGAATAACAATCATGTAAATGAGAGTATTTTAAGCGAACAGATTTTAGAAGACCAGAAGAAAAATAGAATTAATCATATGGAATATTTGCCGGGAATGGAAAACATAGGTTCAGAGATAATGAATAAAGTAGTTAGTGAAATGAACAATTATGACTATGACAAATATACAGAATATGATGTAAAGAGAGCACTTAACAATACAGAAAGAAGTGTTGAGGATTTTAAGGCGTTACTATCACCGGCAGCACTTCCATTTATTGAAGAGATAGCCAAGGCAGCACAGATAGAAACAAGAAAACATTTTGGAAATAGCACTTATATGTTTACACCAATTTATATTGCAAATTATTGTGAAAATTACTGTATTTACTGTGGATTTAACTGCCACAATAAAATAAAACGAGCTTGCCTTAATGATGAAGAAATAGATAGGGAAATGAAGGCAATCGCTGATACAGGACTTCAGGAAATTTTGATTTTAACAGGGGAGAGCCGTGCAAAATCAACAGTTGAATATATTGGAAATGCCTGCAAAATAGCAAGAAAATATTTTAAGGTAATCGGACTTGAAATTTATCCTGTAAACTCAGACGAATATGCATATTTGCATGAATGTGGAGCTGATTATGTTACGGTATTTCAGGAAACTTATAATTCAGACAAATATGAAACTTTGCATTTAGCGGGGCATAAGAGAATTTTCCCATATAGAGTGAATGCACAGGAGAGAGCATTAAAAGGTGGCATGAGAGGTGTTGGATTCGGTGCACTTTTAGGACTTGATGACTTTAGAAAAGATGCATTTGCTACAGGATATCATGCATATCTTTTACAGAGAAAATATCCACATGCAGAGATTGCGTTTTCGTGTCCAAGATTGCGACCGATTATTAATAACGACAGAATTAATCCTATGGATGTTCACGAGACTCAGCTTTTGCAGGTTGTATGCGCATACAGATTATTTATGCCATTTGCCAGCATAACAGTATCGACAAGAGAATGTGCAAGGGTTAGGGATAATCTTGTACAGATTGCAGCAACTAAAATATCAGCTGGTGTAAGTACAGGAATTGGTAGCCATGCAAAGGATATTGAAGATAAAGGCGATGATCAATTTGAAATTTCCGACGGACGTTCAGTTGACGAAATCTATAATGATTTATTAAATGTCGGAATGCAACCTGTAATGAGTGACTATATTTATGTATAGCAGATGGAGTTTATGAGCTATTTTAGAAAAGTAAGAAAGTTTATAAATGCTTATTATGCATAACACACAAAATTTGTTATGTATAACAAGTGGAGGTTAAGAGAGTTTATTTTTGTGGTAGGTGAAGTTTATGAGTGGCACATATGAAAATAAAATCAAAGAAAACGGATATATAAATGATAAAGTTATATGCGTTACAAACAGACATTTAAGCGAAAAGTCATTAGCCAGGCAGGTAGAAATAGTATGCAAATTTCACCCAAAGGCTATAATTTTGAGAGAAAAAGATTTGCCTGAGGATGAGTATATAATTCTAGCAAATGAAGTGCTTGATATTTGCACAAAAAATGGTGTTGAGTGCATATTACATTTTTATCCTAATGTGGCAAAAAAGTTAAAATGTAATGCGATTCATCTACCACTTTTTATACTTAGAGAAAACAGAGCAAATCTATCTGAGTTTAAAATAATAGGGACTTCTGTTCATTCAGTAGAGGAAGCGATTGAGGCACAAAATTTAGGAGCAACATATATAAGTGCAGGACATATATTTGCGACAGATTGCAAAAAAGGTGTTCCACCTAGAGGGTTGGATTTCCTAAAAAAAGTGTGTCAGTCAGTCACGATTCCGGTCTATGCCATTGGGGGAATAAAACTTTCGAGTGAACAAATGAATGACATTATAGAGTGTGGTGCAAAAGGCGGATGTATAATGTCAGGAATGATGAAACTGAAATTAGAAGATATGGAATAAAGATTTTGCCAGTTGATTAAAAAAATGAGAAAGACTATCAGGAGATAATTAGTTTACATATTACAGAAATTTTATTAAAATAAAATGAGTAATTAATAACAAAGATAGAAATGAGGGTTTTATTATGAGCAGAGTAATAGAAGAAAACGGACGAAGAAGCACAGAAAAGGAATTGTGGTCAGATAAGAAAAGAACAATATTTGGACTTCCAATTTCATTTACAAAATATACACTTACAGATACGAGACTTATTATTAAAAGCGGATTTTTAAACATTAAAGAAGATGAAATCATGCTTTACAGAATTACAGACATTACATATAAGGCAAGTCTTTGGGAAAGAATGTTTGGAGTTGGCAAATTGTTCTGTGATTCAGCTGATAAATCAGCAACTAATTTTATTGTTGGACCTATAAAGGAGGCTGTAAAGGTAAGAGATTTGCTTTCTGATAATGTAGATGAACAGAGAGATAAAAAACGTATCAGAGGAAATGAATTTTTCAATGATTCAATGGATGATGATATGGATTTGCAGAATTAATATGATGACATGGAGTTGAATAATGAGAAATCATAGTCATATAAAATCAAGAAAGTTAAAATTATTTTGTAAAATTCAATCTAGAGATAATGAATTATAAATGAAAAGCACCTATCCTTCAACAAACGTGAAACAATTTCAAATTTTAGATTTGAATTTGCATAATACACTATAGTTGTAAAAGGTAGGCGCTTTTATGTTTATATTATTAATTTAAACAAAAATTATTTTGAAGATGTTGTGATGTACTGGGCAAGTGTAGATGCCATATTTGAAATAGGCATTGTCTGAAGCCATACTCTTCCAGGACCTGTAATATATGTATTAAAGATTCCTTCACCACCAAATAACATATTTTTAACACCCGGAACTGTTTTAATATCCATTTGGCAAGTCTCTGACATAGCAGCAAGATGACCTGTGTCCACTACAATCTGCTGACCTGCTTCAAGGTTATATTCAACGACGTGACCATCAAATTCAGCAAATACAATTCCGTTACCTGATACTTTTTGCATAATGAAACCTTCACCACCAAATAAACCTGAACCTAATTTTTTTCTAAAGTGCATAGAAAGTTCAACTCCTCGTGATGAGGCTAAGAATGCTGATTTTTGCAAAATCATGGCATTGCCGGGAGTGATTTAAAATGCTTTAATAGAACCCGGAAAGCATGAAGCAACAGCAATTTCACCGGGACCACCTTGGGCTGTGTAAATATTTTGAAATAAGGTATCTCCCGAAAATGCTCTTCCAAGTACTTTTCCAATTCCACCATTAGTAGTTGTTTCCATTAACATGTTTGGTGACATCCATGACATTCCACCACCTTCGGTAATAATGCTTTCACCGGCTTCCAAGTTCATAATTACAACTGGGAGTGTATCTCCCTCAATACGGTAATTCATAAAAATCCTCCTTATATATGTTTATATTTTGTATTTCTTTTTAATATATGGACTGTTATGTGTTAAATATTTGTAAAATCTTATCTGACATTTAAAAGTATTATAGCATATACTTACCGATAATGTGTAAGAACAGGATGCAGATTAAGAAATTTATAAGGTTTATAAACATTTACTAGCATTTTTTTCAGTTAGATAGTATAATGTATGTGGTCAAACCACGGGGGTTAGTTATGTAAACCATATTTTAGAAGTTTGGCTAATACAGGTAAACAGTTATTTACCAGGTACAAAGTTTAGGAGGATACTAAATGGTAAGAGCAATAGTAGGTGCCAACTGGGGCGATGAAGGTAAAGGTAAAATTACAGACATGCTTGGTGAAAAGTCTGATATAATTGTTAGATTCCAGGGAGGAAGCAATGCAGGTCATACAATTATAAATGACTATGGTAAATTTGCATTACATTTACTTCCATCAGGTGTATTTTATCAGCATACAACATGTATTATCGGTAATGGTGTTGCACTCAATATTCCATACCTTCAGAAAGAAATAGATGAAATAGTTTCAAAGGGTGTTCCAAAACCACACATTCTTGTTTCAGACAGAGCACAGATTCTTATGCCATATCACATTGATTTTGATGCATACGAAGAGGAAAGACTTGGAGGAAAGTCATTTGGCTCAACAAAGTCAGGTATTGCTCCATTTTATTCAGATAAATATGCAAAGATTGGTTTTCAGGTTTCAGAATTGTTTGATGATGACATTTTAAAAGAAAAAGTATATAGAGTAGCAGAAATGAAAAATGTTATGCTTGAACATATGTATCACAAACCATTAATTGACCCTGAAGAATTATTAAAGACATTACATGAGTACAGAGATATCGTTGAACCATATGTTGCTGATACATCATTATTTATCAGCAATGCATTAAAAGAAGGCAAAACAGTTCTTTTAGAAGGACAGTTAGGTTCATTAAAAGATCCTGATTTCGGTATTTACCCAATGGTTACATCTTCTTCAACACTTGCAGCATATGGTGCAATTGGAGCAGGTATTCCACCATATGAAATTAAAGATATTATTACTGTTGTTAAGGCATATTCAAGTGCAGTAGGAGCAGGTGAATTCGTAAGTGAAATATTTGGAGATGAAGCAGATGAACTTAGACGCCGTGGTGGTGACGGTGGTGAATTCGGAGCTACAACAGGTCGTCCAAGAAGAATGGGATGGTTTGATGCAGTTGCTTCAAGATACGGATGTAGAATGCAGGGCGCTACAGAAGTTGCACTTACAGTATTAGACGTACTTGGATATTTAGATGAAATTCCAGTGTGTGTAGGATATGAAATAGATGGAGAAGTTACAAGAGACTTCCCTGTAACAGCAAAGCTTGCAAAAGCAAAACCTGTTTACAAAGTACTTCCAGGTTGGAAAGAAGAAATCAGAGGAATTACAGAATATGACAAGCTTCCAGAAAACTGTCGTAAATACATTGAATTCATTGAAAAAGAACTTGAAGTACCAATAACAATGGTATCAAACGGTCCGGGAAGACATGAAATCATATACAGATAGGCAAAGAGCCATCGCACAAAAATAGAGAGAGATACACGATGTGAGTTTACTCACAAGAGAGTATCTCTCTCTATTTTTGTGCGATGGCTCTTTGCCTATCTGTATATGTTGGAAAGTGTTCTCAAACAATTATTACAAATACAAAATAATTTTATTGTAAATAGACTGGTAAAAAAGAATAGTACAAATGTAAGATGAACTCAAAGATTTTGTGAAATATATTTTTTAGGATTTTTATCTTTATTTTCCGTACAAAGTCGTCCTGAGCAGTGTCCACGCCTATGGGTTCAGTATAAATTAAAATTGATAATTTTTACGGAATATAATAAATATATCGTAAAAATCCGTAATTTGGTTTACATAATTTCAAAATACAAAAATCAGGTATAAAAATCCATAAATTATGCCTATAGCAAGAATAAATATAATAAAAAGAAAATACATAATTATCTATAATAAAAACAATTCATTCTAAACAACAAAATATATAATTTGATTAAGAAACTAAATAGCTTCAAAACCAAATAGTATCTATTTTTGCATGCTAATGAACACATATACAAGCTGTAATCGCACCATCCTGTAACCAAATAGTATCTATTTTTGCATGCTAATGAACAGTTAAATGGTTTTATGTAGAATGACTATAAACAAAATAGTCTCTATTTTTTTCCACGTAAAACCTTAGCTATCAATAAAATTGCGTATATCAAACATGGAAGAACAACGATGCTCCATGCACAAGCCATAAACGCTGAATTGTTTCCCATTATCGCAAAAACAAGGCAGGCAATAATTAAAACTGCAAGAATTCCAATTGTAGCAAAAACTAAAACTTTTTTTAATTTATTCATAAGAAAGCTCCTTTAAGAAGTAATATTATTTCTTCGTACACAAATACTTTTTGTATTATAGAATAAGAAATTAGAAAATAAAAGTGTAAAAGTAACAAAAATATTATTTAATAAGAAAAATCCAATAAAAAGTTTTATTGCAATTATTCACATTTATTCGTATAATATCTAAAGTATGCGTAGTTTGTTTACGCAAATCAGTTAAAAATATAATGACAGATATTAAATTATAATGAAAGTTAAGTTATGGAGGAATTTGCGTAATGTCAGAGAAAAAGTACTTATTAGAAACTTGGAGAGAGATTGCTTACAATCAGAATCAGACTCAGCAGCAGTTTGATGCATTTTGGGATGCATATTTTGTTCAGGAAAAAGAAGTTTACAAAGATATTCTTGGAAACAAAGATGTTGTAGTAAAAGGAACTATTAAAGAACTTGCTGATAAGTACAATATGGAAGTACTTACAATGGTAGGATTTTTAGATGGAATTAATGACAGTTTAAAGGTATCTAACCCGATTGATACATTTGAAGAAGATACAGAAGTAAGTCTTGAATATGATCCTGAATTGTTATACAAGAACATGGTTGAAGCTAAGGCAGATTGGTTATACGGCTTAGAAGAATGGAATGACATTCTTACACCAGAAAGACAGAAGGAATTATATAGAGAACAGAAAAAGTCAGGAACAATCGTTAAGGAAAAGAAGATTGGACGTAATGATCCATGCCCATGTGGAAGTGGAAAGAAATACAAATTCTGTTGTGGAAGATAATTATAGGGCGGTCCGGCTGTTAGCTTGGCCGCTTTAGTTTATTGTATGTTTTATATTAGGTTTAAGATTGATTATTATGGTTTTAGCCCAAGGAATGCTTTAGTTTTAGGAGAAAAATATGGATGCTTATACCGGATTTGCCGCAGTTTATGATGAATTAATGGATAATATTCCATATGAAGAATGGGGCAAATATTTAATAGATTTGTTAAATGAATATGGAATAAAAGATGGAATCGTATTGGATCTTGGTTGTGGCACAGGAAATATTACAGAGATTCTTGCAAATAATGGCTATGATATGATTGGAGTGGACAACTCTCAGGAAATGCTTAATATAGCGATGGAAAAAAGAGGCGATGATACATCTATATTATATTTGCTTCAGGACATGAGAAAATTTGAATTATATGGAACAGTTGCTGCAGTTGTAAGCATTTGCGATTCGCTAAATTATCTTACTGAATATGAAGATGTTGTAGATACATTTAAACTTGTAAAAAATTATTTGGACCCGGGCGGAATTTTCATATTTGACTTAAATACTGTTGGAAAGTTTGAACAGATTGGAGAGTCAGTAATAGCGGAAGACAGAGAAGACTGTAGTTTTATTTGGGAAAATACATTTTATGAAGAAGAGCGCATAAATGAATATAATTTGTCAATATTTGTTCAGGGTGAAGATGGCAGATATGACAAATTTACGGAAAATCATTATGAAAAAGCTTATTATTTAGAAGAAATACGTCAGGCTTTAGAGGAAGCAGGACTTGAATATATAACGGCGTATGAGGCATTTACTAAAAATCCGGCAAATGATAATCAGGAAAGGGTTTATGTGATTGCCAGAGCAAATAAGTAAAAATAGAAAAACAATCGAGGAAATGAAATATAGAAATAAAAATAAAGGAGAAATTAAATGAGTGAAGATTATATTGTAAGAGCAATGGCGGCTGATAATCAGATTAGGGCATTTGCAATTACATCAAGAAATATAGTAGAGACAGCAAGACAGCATCATAATACGAGTCCCGTTGCAACAGCAGCTCTTGGAAGACTTCTTACAGGAGGAGCGATGATGGGTGTTATGATGAAAGGTGACAATGACATCCTTACACTTATGATGAAAGGTGATGGACCGATAAATGGAGTTACGGTAACAGCTGATTCTCATGGAAATGTAAAAGGATATGTAGGAAATCCGAATGTAATCATTCCTGCAAATTATGCAGGAAAATTAGATGTAGGAGCTGCAATTGGTTATGGGACATTAACTGTAATTAAAGATATGGGATTAAAGGAACCGTATTCAAGTCAGGTGCCGCTTGGAACAAGTGAAGTTGCAGAAGATTTAACATATTATTTTGCTACATCAGAGCAGGTTCCTTCAGCAGTAGCGTTAGGCGTTCTGATGGAAAAAAATAACACAGTAAAGCAGGCAGGAGGATTTATAGTACAGCTTATGCCATTTGCTGAAGAAGAAGTAATATCTGCATTGGAAGAAAAAATAGCAAAGATAACTTCAGTAACAGATATGCTTGAGAAAGGAATGACCCCTGAAGATATTTTAGAATTTGTATTAGGAGATTTAGGAGTAGAAATAACTGACAAGGTGCCAACTCAGTTTTATTGCAATTGCAGTAAAGAGAGAGTGACAAAAGCGTTAATGGGGATTAACAAAGATGAAATTAAAGACATGATAAATGAAGGTAAGGATATTGAAGTTAATTGTCATTTCTGTAATACAAACTATAATTTCAGCGTTGAAGAATTAAAGAAATTATTGTAAAAAAGTTTTTAGTGAATGGATGAAGGCTTACTATTTGCAAATGTAAAATTGTAAACAGTAGGTCGTCTTTATCTGTATATAAGAATGAATTTGTAAGAAAATAGGTGAAAATCAACAAAAAAGATTGTAAAAAACGTTTTTATTTGTTTAAATATACTTATAACATAAAACAGAATTATTAGTAGGAGAAAAGGGAAATGAGAAAGTGGTTAAAAAAATGTGTGGCATCGTTGTGTGCTGCAACAATTGCATTTAGTGGAATGTATATTGTCGGAATTGATAGTACAAAGGAAGTACAGGCTGACGGAGAATATAAACTTGTGTGGAGTGATGAATTTGATGGTACAGAACTTAACAGAAATAATTGGAATGTGGAAGTTAACGGAAGTGGCGGAGGAAATAATGAACTGCAGTATTATGTTGACCGTACAAACAATATTCTGGTTAGTGATGGTACATTAAAGATTACTGCCAGAAAAGAAAACTATGGTGGTAAAAGTTATACTTCAGGAAGAATTAATTCTAAAGGAAAACAGGAATTTAAATATGGAAAAATTGAAGCTAGAATGAAACTTCCAAGATTTTCAGGAATTTGGCCGGCTTTTTGGACATTAGGTGCTAATTACAACACTGTAGGATGGCCTAAATGTGGTGAAATGGATATCATGGAAGCAATAAATGATAATAATGCAGTATTTGCAAATCTACATTGGTCATATAAAAATACGCAGGCTGATACAAAAGGAAAAACATATGATGTGGGTGACAGAACCCAATGGCATACTTATGGAATGGAGTGGGATGAGAATAGTGCCGCATTTTACGTTGATGGATATATATATGAAAAATATTCTATTTCAACCCAGTCAGAAATGGAGGAATTTAGAAAAGCTCAATTTATTATATTAAATCTTGCTGTAGGTGGACAACTTCCGGGATATAATATTGATCAAAACAGTTTTCCTGCGACAATGGAAGTTGACTGGGTAAGGGTTTATCAGAAACCTGAAGAAGAAACAACAAAATATACAGGACCGACAATTACAGTAGACCAGGATGCAATGGATGAGTATACAGGTTCATGGACTTCATTCTTTGGACAAACATGGTGTGGAACTTATGGAAATGTAACTGGTAATGGAGCTAAGGTAACTGATGGGGTTACTATAAATGTAACAGATGCAGGAATAATACAAGGTGATAGTCAGTGGAGTGCTCAGGCGAATATAGAAGGATTAAAATACTATGCCGGAAATGATTACGTATTAAAATGTACATTAGTTTCAACTGAAAGCAAAAAAGTATTTGTAAAAATTGCAGGAGACGATGAAGAGTCAATTAGTGGAGAATACATTACATTGGTAAAAAACCAGCCATATAACTATGAGAAAAAAGTGAGCATACCAAGTGATTATGCAGGAAAGCTTGATTTGAAATTTGGATTTGGAAGAAGTGATGGGGATCCAATGGCTCAGAATGGAAGTTTTAGTGCAAAAATAACGAATTTATCATTTTCAACAACGGCAGTAATTCCTGACCCAAGTTATGCAGAAACGACAACTAATAATGGAAATAGTGGGAACAACAGCACAACTAATAATGGAAATAGTGGAAACAACAGCACAACTAATAATGGAAATGCCGGTAATAATGAAACAAATAACAGTAATATAAATAACACAGACATAACTAACAATGTTTCTGATGTAAATAATATTGATAACATTTCTATACAGCAGATTCAGAATAGTAAAACTAAAATAATTAGTGTAAAGAGCAAAAAGAAAAGAAGCGTAAAAATAATTATTAAAAAGCAGAGCAATGTTACAGGCTATGTTATCAAGTATAGTACAAGTAAAAAGTATATTGGATATTATACAAAGCTTGTAAAAAAGAACATTTATAAATTTAAAAAGCTTAGCTCAAATAAAAAGTATTATTTTAAAGTAAGAGCCTATGTAAAGCAGGACGGAAGAAGAATTTACGGAAAATGGAGCAAGAGTAAAAAAGTAAAAGTTAAATAGAAAAATCATTATTAGGACAAATAATATAAGAAATAACTGGACTTTCAGACTTTAGAGTGCTAAAATGTGAAAGAGAAAAAGATAACACAGGAGGCAATTTATGAGTAAGTCAGTTAGAACAAAGGAAGTAGATCATTTATTTGCAGCTATATTATCATTGGAAACAAAGGAAGAATGTTATACATTTTTTGAAGATGTATGTACCATAAATGAATTATTATCAATATCACAGAGATTTGAAGTGGCTAAGATGCTTAGAGAAGGAAAGACATATTTAGAGATTTCAGAAGACACAGGAGCATCAACAGCTACAATCAGCAGAGTTAACAGATCTCTTAATTATGGTAATGATGGTTATGATATGGTATTAAAGAGAGCCAAATATGATGATTAGCTTTGAACAGTTTTAATTAGAAGATAGTATTATAATACTAAAGTAATTAACACTTCGTTTTTTGAAAATTAAGTTTCATAAATAGGGTTCTGCCCTATACAAATTAAAAGCCTTAAATTTTGAATTAGAAATAAAATTTAAGGCTTTTAAAATACAGTTACACTAAATTCTACTATTTATCAGTTTTATTCTTATCACTCTTATTTTTGTCAGATTTATCTTTTGAGTTTTCATCTTTTGGAAGAGAGTCAATCAACTTTTCAATAATCATTTTTCTTGCAAGACATTCGTAAGTCAAAGTCGCAATTAGCGTAAGTGTCTGCAAATATTCTTTATTATTTTCATTATCCAAATTTGAAAAATACTCATTGGATTTTACATACGCATCAATAATCGACTGATTATCATCAGTATCTTTCATATATTGAATAAATAATTTAAAAATTTCTTCGAGACTATTATTTCCATCATTAAAATAATCTTTAATTAATGGGGACAAAGCTGTATCAATATCATTAATTGAAATAATATTTTTAAGATAAAATATCATCATTAAAAGAATTAAATGGTCTTTTGAATATTTCTTCTTTTCGGGAGGTGGTAATAAACGACTTTTAGCATAATTATTAATCATGGTTTTTGTTAAGAGTTTGTCGTCATCGTTACGTTTGCTTCCTTCAAATTTATTATTTAAATAGGTTGTTACCTGGTCCATATATAAATCAATGTTTGGTATATCGTCTATGTTAAATGAGTTAAAGTCGTTTAATATAGACTCAATTATTTTATCACTTTCCATATATACCTCCTTATGTACAAAAAATATTATAATATATAGTAATGAAAACTACAAATAAAATTTGTTACAAATAGCAGAAAATATGTTCGATTTTTTTAGAAAATATGATATGATAGCAGAAGTATATAAAAATTTGCCTAAGTGGATTATAAAAATAAGGAAAAGGTATATTTATGAGCAGATATGATACATTAAATGATATGCAGCAGATGGCTGTATTTCACACGGAAGGTCCATTGCTTATTCTTGCCGGTGCAGGAAGTGGAAAGACTAGAGTGCTTACACACAGAGCAGCTTATCTTATAGAAGAAAAGGGTGTTTCGCCATGGAATATTATGGCAATCACTTTTACAAATAAGGCTGCATCAGAAATGCGTGAAAGAATTAACAACATAGTAGGATTTGGTGCTGATCAGATATGGGTAAGTACATTCCATTCTACATGTGTACGAATTTTGAGAAGACATATCGAATTTTTAGGATATGATAATAGATTTACAATTTACGATGCAGATGACCAAAAGAGTCTGATAAAAGATATTGTAAAAAGAATGAATTTAGATTCTAAATTTTACAAAGAAAGAGCTGTGGCAGGAAAGATTTCTTCTTATAAAGATGAACTCATAAGTCCTGAACGTGCAATAGAGATAACAAAAGGTGATTTGAGAGAAAATACAGTTGCTAAGATTTATCTTGAATATCAGGTTCAGCTTAAGAAAAATAATGCTTTAGATTTTGATGATTTAATTGTAAAAACAGTAGAATTATTTAAGAAATTTCCAGATGTGCTGGATTATTATCAGGAAAGATTTAAATACATTATGGTAGATGAGTATCAGGATACAAATACAGCACAGTTTCAGTTGATTCGCCTTCTTGCATCAAAATATAGAAATTTGTGTGTTGTAGGTGATGATGACCAATCTATTTATAAGTTTAGAGGAGCGAATATTACAAATATTCTCTCATTTGAAAAATATTTTGAAAATGCACGTGTTATTAAGTTAGAGCAGAATTACCGTTCTACAAAGAATATTTTAGCTGCCGCAAATGGAGTAATTGCAAACAATCAGGGAAGAAAAGACAAAACATTGTGGAGTGACAATGAAGAAGGAACCCAGATTGATTTGTATCAGGCGGAAGATGCTTATGATGAAGCTAATATGGTTGCAAAAGAAATTAGAAAAAAAGTGAATGCAGGAGACTATAAGTATAGTGATTTTGCGTGTCTGTATAGAACTAATGCTCAGTCAAGAACATTAGAAGAAAAACTTCTTTTGGCCAATGTTCCTTATAAGATTATCGGTGGACAGAATTTCTATCAGCGCAAAGAAATTAAGGACATTTTGTGCTATTTGAAAACAGTAAATAATTCTACTGATGATATTGCTGTAGCAAGAATTATTAATGTTCCAAAGAGAGGAATCGGAGCTACTTCTATTGGAAAAGCGCAGGCATATGCAGTTGAACATGATATTAATTTGTATAATGCGTTAGAACTTGCATATATGAATCCTGAACTTAGCAGAGCTTCAGCAAAGATTAAGAAATTTACTGATTTTATTGAAGAATTGAGAGAGTACAGTCAGGAGCATTCAATAAAAGAATTAGTAGATAAGATTATTGAAGATACAGGATATGTGACAGAACTCGTTTTGGAAAATACAGACGAAAGCAAGGCAAGAATCGAGAATATAGAAGAATTGATAAGTAAGGTTGTAGAATATGAATCAACAACAGAAAATCCGGATTTGGCAGGTTTTCTTGAAGACGTTGCTTTGGTAGCTGACATAGACAGTCTTGATGAGGATAGTGATTATGTGGTTCTTATGACCATACATAGTGCAAAGGGACTTGAATTTCCTAATGTATTTTTATGCGGAATGGAAGAAGGACTATTTCCGGGAATTTCAGCAATTTGTGCCGAAGACCAAAGTGAAATTGAAGAAGAAAGACGTCTGTGTTATGTTGCGATTACAAGAGCAAAGGAAAATCTTGTAATTAGTTATGCAAAGAGACGTATGGTTCATGGAGAAACAAGATATAATATTATTTCACGATTCATAAAGGAAATACCGACACAGCTTATTAATAGTAAAAATGTAACAGACAGAGTCGCAGCAGGACAGATTCCTAAGAAAGAGGAATTTGGAAATGCGAGCAGAGCAAGTCAGAATGCATTTAGAAATAAGCCATTTAAGAAATCTTCATATGGTGAACCTAGCACAAAACCTGCATTTGGTAAATCATTTACAATTACAAAACAGCCGGTTGATTATGTAGTTGGAGACAGAGTTAAACATATTAAGTTTGGTGAAGGAACAGTGCTTAATATTGAGGATGGCCCAAAAGATTATCAGGTTACGGTAGCATTTGACAAAGCAGGTCAGAAAATTATGATGGCTTCATTTGCAAAACTCAAAAAACTGTAGTAAAAACAGCACTAAAATGATATACTATTCTTATGAAATATAACTTGTAATGAAAGGAGTACGGATATGGACGAATTAATCAAGGGAGTTAAGATCGGCAAGATTATCGGCAAAGAAGAAAAGAAGTCTGACGTAGTTAAGATAGTTGGAATCGTACTTGGAGTGCTTGCAGTAGTGGCAGCAATTGCCGGAGTAGCTTATGCAATTTACAATAAAATTACAGAAGATTATTATGATGACTTTGAAGATGATTTCGATGATTTATTTGAAGACGACGAAGAAGATGAAAGTGATTTTGTGGAAGAATAAATCGTTACACCATAGTGAATGGCAGGTCATGTAGATTTGTTTTTAAACAATAACCTATGAATAAGTTAAGTCCACATATAACAATTGGAATGTATAGCATTTGACCGAATTGTGTATGTGGACTTATTTTGTAATGATGTTTGAGACAAAAGTCATAACTTATAAGCAAGCTTATGTGGGTTAAAGATTTTGTGACCCTGGCATCATTAAAAATTTAGCAGATAGAGGATAAATAGATGAAAAAAGGAATGGAATACCAGGGAGTGGTAGAAAAAATAGATTTTCCAAATAAAGGAACAGTAGATTGTGGTGAGGAAGGTGTAGCTTTAGTTAAAAGAACTATTCCGGGTCAAAAAGTAAGTTTTGTAGTTTCAAAGAAACGTTCAGGCAAATGTGTTGGACGTTTAAAAGAAGTACTTGAAAAGTCACCACTTGAAAATGCAGAACCACTTTGCCCACATTTTGCGGATTGTGGTGGATGTTCTTACCAGACAATGGATTACGAAAATCAGACTAATTTGAAAAAAGAAATGGTTAAGAATATTTTAGACGGAGTAATTACAAATAAGGATTATGAATTTGAAGGAATCCTCAAAAGCCCTGTTCAGTGGGAATACAGAAATAAGATGGAATTTTCATTTGGAGATGAATATAAAGATGGTCCTTTGGCATTGGGATTACATAAAAGAGACAGCTTCCACGATATTGTTACGGCAAAGGAATGTAAAATTGTAAATAAAGATTACAACAAAATTTTGACTTGTGTATTAGAACATTTTGCAGAAAGAAATGTAAAATTTTATCATAAAATGAGACACGAAGGATACCTTAGACATTTGGTTATTAGACGTGGTGTAAAAACAAATCAGATTATAATGAGTATTGTTACAACATCGGATGCAAACGGCGAGGCAGCGGCAGATTATAATATTTTAATTGACAAGTTATGTAAACTTGATTTAGAGTGCGAACTTAAAGGTGTACTCCAGATTATAAATGATGGTCTAGCTGATGTGGTTCAAAGTGATGAGACAAGAGTACTTTATGGTGAAGATGTAATTTATGAAGAATTATTGGGACTTAGATTTAAGATTTCAACATTTTCATTTTTCCAGACAAATTCTTTAGGGACTGAAGTCCTTTATTCAAAGGCAAGAGAGTATGTTGGAAGCACTAATGATAAAATGATATTTGACCTTTACAGCGGTACAGGAACAATTGCACAGATTCTTGCTCCTGTTGCAAAAAAAGTTGTAGGGGTTGAAATTGTTGCAGAGGCGGTAGAAGCTGCAAAAGAAAATGCTGAATTAAACGGACTTAACAACTGTGAATTTATTGCAGGGGATGTGCTAAAGGTTATTGATGATATCAAGGACAAGCCGGATTTAATAGTTCTTGACCCACCAAGAGATGGTATTCATCCAAAGGCTTTACAAAAGATAATTGATTTCGGCGTAGACAGAATTGTATATATTAGCTGTAAGCCAACGAGTCTTGCAAGGGATTTAGTAATTCTACAGGAGCAGGGATACAGGGTTGAAAAAGCTTGTGCGGTAGATATGTTCCCGCAGACCGTTCATGTGGAGACGGTAGTACTGATGTCAAGGAAAGATAAATAAAAGCCAGAAAGTGGCGTATTTCCGGGCTTTTTCGGAAGTTGGGATTAGAAGCCTAACTCTTGAAAAGGCTCGGTTGTTTTATATGGAAACATATCTACTGCAAAAATGTGTGTTAGGTTGTAACCTCGGATTAGATAACGCAAATTGAGTGTGTAGATTAGATGTCAGGTATTTTTGAGTAAGAGCTGAAAACTGGCAACAAATCCGGCAACTCGATAATAAGGGCATTTTCGGACAGTGAAATAGATGTTAAGGAAGGAGAGGTAATTGTGGAATGTTGCTTTGCTTCATACGATGAATTTATAACAGAATATCAGACCTATAGGTTTGATGAGTGCTCTAACTGTAATGGATGTTGTGAGCTTATTGAAACAGATTTAACTTGTACTATCGAAGGTAGGATTTTGCTTTTTTCTCCTATTCTTGTATTGCGTTGTAAAAAATGTGGAAATGAGTTCTTGCCTGAACATACGAAACAGATGATTGATGGCGCATATAGAACTGCTGTTAAGGAAAACCAGACTATAGGTGAATTTCATCCTACTGGCTATAAGAAAAAATTTGAATATTGTACTGAGCAAAATTACGATTATGACCATAGGGATTATTACAATATTCCCGGTTTGTGTTACGATGAAGAGCATTCTGTCAAAGGTTTCCTGACCCCAGTATATTTTGAAAAGGAAGCTCTAGTGTTTTTCTTGGCCATGCCAGAATATGAAGTGGAAATATTCTCAGAAAGCTACGGATATATTGCAAAGAAAGATTTTTCAGGACTGTATCAGTATGACTGGAATGTTCCATTTGGATTTAATACTAATGGGAAATTGATAATGTGGCTTGGCAATATCGATGATATGGATGATAAAACAAAAGGGATATTGAAACCATTTAATGTTCCATCAGACCATTTATTGATTGATTCTGAATTCTATCAAGCCCAGATGAAATGCGTATTTAGTGAGCCGATAATCGAAAAAAGAATCTTGATAAACAAAGAAGCATTTATTTCAAACATAAAGAAAAAGCATTCCGTCGATTTATCGCATTTAACCGATGAGTGTCAGGAACATGAGAAAAAGGTTAAGAGACCGGTTGTTTTTACCGAGACTGCAGTTGCAGAAGTTATAAATGCCTACGATAAGATTCTTGTTGAAGGGTTTAACGTTAGCGAGATGAGAAAATTGTATGAACTACTATATGATTCTTCTGAAAGAAATGCTAAATACACATCGTGGCAATCCATTAAGCTGATAGAAGCGATTTTGGTTAAACTTTCATTATCGGTAGATAACATAGATATAGCATCAGTAATGTCTCCATTATATATTCTTCATGATTATAGAATATTATTAGACCACTTGCTTTCAGCGGAAAAGATTTCTGATACAAAGCAGCATATAGTTTCTACACTTGGAGTACAAAGCTTTAATGACCAAGAAGCGATATATAACGAAGAAATTAAAAGACTGAATACGTTATTTAACTACTTAGGGGTTCTATCGAAATAAGAAAATTGTATAAGGAGTGTGACAAAGATGATTTCCGAAGAATTAAAATTGATTGTGGATAAATTCAACGAACAGGGGAAAATGAGTTTTCTTGAAGAAACAACAAAAGAAAAGATATCAGAATTTGAGAAGGAGCGTAGTGTAAAGCTTCCTACAAAATTCAAGGAATGGCTGTTGTTCTCTGATGGTGGAGAATTTTTCTTACCAGCAGGTATTCAGTTATATGGTATTGAGCATAAACCTGTAATTGATGTAGATAACAATAACAGACCTAGTGAAGAGTATATCGTCATCGGTGCACTTGCATCAGGAGACCCTATTCTCTGTGAAAAAGCTGGTGAAAAAATCGCTATTTATAATCAGGAAGCCGGAAGAATTGAAGATGATGAAATCTATGATGATTTCACAGCTTTTTTGAATGACCTGTATGATTTGCTTGGCATAGGAGGTTGATTCCATGTCGAGACGAACAGCAGAATCCAATAAAGCGATACTTGCTGCTTGGAATAAGGAACAAGAACTTGTTCAGGAAGGTAAAGGAACAAGAGAGTGGACTCCAAAACAACAGCAAGATATTTTTGAAAAAGGCAAAGCTTATGATGACGATGGCGTTGCATTTCAAGGTCATCATATGAAGAGTGCTGAAATGTATCCGGAATATCAAGGAGATCCCGGATACATTCAGTTCCTTACAAGAGCTGAGCATTTAGAGGCTCATAACGGAAACTGGAGAAATCCAACAAACTGGTATTATAATCCAGTAACTAAAGAAAAATTTGACTTTGGTGATGGCCCATTTATTCCGTGTGAAGTAATCCACTTGCCTGAGCCGATAATGAAGCCAAGCATAACTGTAGAGAAAAAAGAAGAAACATTAACAGAACCGATAGAAAAGGTTGAAACGGAAGAAACGCCTAAAATTAAACCAGAATCGGAAACAAGAACTATAAAACCGGTAAGTAATCCAAAACTCGATATCAAGCAATCTGGAGGTTTTGGAAATACGGTCAAAAAGGCCTTTAAAGCAGTAGTTGATTTTTCTAATCGTCATCCCGTTCTAACGGGAATAGTTAAGGCGGTGGGTGTAGCTGGATTGGCAGCCGCTGCAGATGCAGTAGCAAACGGTGGACGCTCTAGTTCTGGAGATAGCAGTTCAGGTGATTATAGTTATACACCATCACGGACTGGAAGCGACATTTTTGATGATAGCTATGATGAAATTTTAACTGGTGACGTAGATACAGATACTTCGGCGGAACGTTCATCACCAAAAGAACATACCGTTCGACCTCATGGGCAGCATTATATCAAAAATGGTGAGCGTGTGTGGATAGAGAAAGAGGCATATCCTCGCGGCGGAAAGAAAGATGAATGTAGTGGTAAACTAAATTTGTAACACCTTGTTCGAATAATATATTATAATATTACTTAAATAAGGAGGACATCACTATGTCAGTACGTTACAGCGAAGACTTCAAAAAAAGTCGTTAAAGCCTATATGGCAGGCGACAAATCAATACATCAACTTGCTGTTGAATTTAATGTTGCAAAAAGTTCCGTTAGCAAGTGGGCTAATGAATACAGGGAAGATTGCCTTTATACCACCGATACAACATCCGATTCTAATGACGCAAAGGAAATACGAAGATTAAATCAGCTTCTTAACGAAAAAGATAAGGAAATTTTTTTCCTAAAAAAAGCAGCGGCATTCTTTGCAAAGGAAATCGATTAGTGGTATATCGATTCATTGACGATAACAAAAATATATTTGGTTTAAGATGGTTATGTAAGAAGTTTGGTATTAGCCCTAATTGTTATTATAACTACAAAAAAGATACCAAGCGTGAATATCACAAACGGTTGGAACACATTTTTGAACTTATAAAATATGTATACTATAATAATAATCGTGTTATATGCTATAGGGCTATGCGTATTTTCATCAAACGTTATGGCTATGAATTAAGCAATACCACTATGCACAAATACATGAATAAAGAATTAAATTTATGTGCCGTAATCATGCATTCTAAACTGGGATACAAGACTGGAAAAAAGAAAACTACCCTAAAGTGATTCTGCACTCAGATCAGGGAGTACAGTTTACCTCATGGGATTTTGTGAATTTCTGTAAAGATAATAATGTAATCCAGAGCATGAGTAAGGCCGGTTGCCCTTATGATAATGCTCCAATGGAAAGATTTTATAACACTTTTAAAATCAATTTTTATAATGTAACCTCATTTTCAAGTGTGGAGATGATGGATGAACTTACCATGAATTATATCAATTGGTATAATTATGTTCGCCCTCATTCATATAATGATTATTTAACACCAATGGAAGCTCGTTACAGATAGGTATTTATCGAACAAAGTGTTACAAAAATGCTTGACCAGTACAAGATACATCCGGCAAGAGCTCTTGCTATGCCAACATTTTCTACTGCGTGCGCTGCTGTGCTGCTTGTAGCACCGCCGAAAGGAATAAACGCACCGGCCATGATGCCGAGCAGAATCCTTTTTCCATGTGGAAGACGGGTTTTGTTCTCGCAGGCCTTGATACTCAGATCAATGACTTCTGCGGGAGTGTTAAAATGATTGTCCATGATATAACTCCTTATTCTTTTGTAATTCGGCAGCTCTCTTGCTTTAAATGGTAACACAGTAAGAGAACTGCCGTTGTTATATTGCTATTCGTCAAGAATTTAACGAGAATATTTTATACTAGAAAATATTGGATTTCAAGAGTGGAAAGGTATGTTTATATATAGATACAATAACAGGTATTACTATTCACAAGCTCCTTATAAAAAGTAACGCAGTTTATCTGAAAAAAGCATTTTCGGAGCAGAAGAACGGCACAATCTCTTAGTTTTATCTTATGGGAGCATATCACACAGTGATCTCTCTTTTTTAATTTGGTGAATGAATATTTCCAATCAGGTTTAACCGAGTTCCAACACATACAGAAACTGTGCAGGCAATAGGAACATCATCTTCAGATATAAAGTTTGTTACAAGAAGTAAAGTGTCTTCTTCAGATAATTGTAAAAGCTCAGTTAAGGTTTGCTTTGTAATTAAAGATAAAGAATCAAGAGCATCATTTTCATAAATTCGTATGAAAAAAGACTGTACTAAGGTTGGTGGGATTTCTTTCATCTGAAACAAACCAGGGTAAATGGTATTATATTCAGTTTTTATTGCATCACAAGAAAAAGCGATGATTGTTTCATCAACACTTTCTAGAAAAGACGAAATAGTAATATTATAATCATTTGTTATACATAAAAAATTATGAATAATATTGCTCATAATTGTTGGTAAGAAATTTTGAGCTTCAGCTTTATAAGAATGGTCTTTTAACAGACTATCTGCTTCGGGAAAACTGAAATAACACAATGTCCGATTTATTTTTTTGGGACAAACAAAATAACCTTTTCCACGATGACTATAGATAATTCCCTTGTCGATCAGTTTCTGCAAACCATTACGAAGTGTAATTCGGTTTACATTTAACGATGTGGAAAGTTCTCTTTCAGTTGGAAGTTTGTCATGTGGTTTTAATTGATGTTCATTTATATATTGTAAAACAAATTCTTCAATTTCATCTGTTAGAAGCTGATAAATCTTAGGCATAATTGTTGTAAATCCTCTCTAAAAAATTATATAACAAACTGTGCATTTACTTGATAAATACCGTTTTTGAAAATGCCATCCGTATAATATTTGCTGAATTCAGGCCGTACAATAACTTCCGTATATTCGACAACCTGGTTATCAATCAGCGAGGATGTAACATCAACGTAAATAACAGAAGTATCATTTTCCAAATTAAGAAAACGTGCGTCCGTGTTATGAACTTTTGTTGTAGAAAAAACATGGCTAATATCATAAATCTTTATATTATTGGTTCGAAAAAGATCATACAAAGAGTAAATCTGAAAATCAATATTTTCAATATCAGGGATACTGTCATGTAAAATATAAGTATTTTCAATAGCTATAGGCTGTTCATTTCCGAGACGAAGTCGAAGCACCTGAAAAATCTCCGTATCTTCTGATACATCGAAAATCTTTGAAAATTTGTAACCGGCTTTTCGAGTCATTGTATTTAAAATTTTACTAGAAGGGTCATAGCCGGCTTTCTTTAGCAACTCACTCATACCTTTAAAATGCTTGGAAGAAAAATCAATATCTTTTAGCATAAAGTAAGTTCCCTTTCCATGATATTTTTTTAAAATGCCTTCAGTACACAGCTGTTCAATTGCTGAGCGAACTAAGGAACGGCGTACATTAAAAGATTTTGCTAATTCACGCTCAGAAGGAAGAGCAAGACCAAAAACATATTCATTGCTGTTGATTTTTTCTCGTATAATTTCTGCAAGTTGTTGGTATGAAAGATCCATAGTTATATCTCCTAAAATAACAGAATTACTAGACACGGTGTAGCGCAAAAAGTAACAAATAAGGTTTTCTGAGCTTATTATACCAAACAAAAATAGAAAAAGAAACCTAAAAGCGAAATTTGTATAATAAAAAATAAAAGTGGTTGACATTACAAAAATAGCGTGGTATATTAAAAATGCGAAGTGGTTACAACACTAAGCTATGCGCATAAAGTTAAAATTTAAAATTATTAATTATTATTTTGATTATGGAGGAACCAGAATATGTACGGATATGAAGACAAAACTTACAATGAAGTATTAACTCAGGCAGTAAACAATATTGAAGAAATCAATCAGGCAGTAGATGCTATTTGTGAGAAGGGATATAAGAACCTTTATCTTGTGGGAACTGGTGGAACTTATGCGATGGCAAGCCCATTATCTTATCTCATTAAGACAAATTCAACAATTCCGTGGTATTATGAAATTGCAGCAGAACTAGTTACAGCCAAACCAAAACAACTCACAAAAGATTCTGTTGTAATTACAGCATCTCTTTCAGGAACAACAGTAGAGACAATCAATGCAGCAAAATATGCAAAAGAAGTTGGTGCAACAGTAATCGTTCTTGTAGGTGAAAAGGAATGCCCACTTACTGAGTATGCAGATTATGTGTTTGAAAACAGAACAGCATCCAATGATAATCTTGTTGAAGAAATTTATATTCAGTATTTTGCACTGGGTGCAAGATTCATGAAAAACAACGGAGAATTTCCAGAGTATGAAAAGTTTATTGATGCTCTGAAACAGATGCCGGAAGTACTTCAGAAAGTAAGAGAAGATAATGACGAGCGTGCTCTTGCATTTGCAGAGAAACATAAAGATACAAAATTCCATATGTGTGTAGGAGCTGGAAACACATGGGGAGAAACATATTGCTTCGCAATGTGCGTACTTGAAGAGATGCAGTGGATCGCAACAAAATCTATCCATGCAGCAGAGTTCTTCCATGGAACAGTGGAAATGACTGAAAAAGATATGAGCTTTATGCTTTTCAAAGGTGAAGATGAGACAAGACCATTACTTGATCGTGTTGAAAAATTTGTAAGAAAATATTCAGATGTAGTTCAGGTATGGGATACAAAGGATTATGAACTTAAAGGAGTTGATCCAAGCGTAAGAGGACTTGTTTCACCACTCGTTATGGCTGCACAGCTTGAAAGAGTTAGCGCACATTTTGAGCATGTAAGAAATCATAGTCTGGAAATCAGAAGATATTACAGAACAGTAGAGTACTAAAATTAAGATGAAATAAGGAAGTGGAATAGTATGAGGAAATTATTAGTAGCAACTCATGAAAGATTTGCATCAGGGATTATGAAGACATTCAAATTAATCATGGGTGAAAATGAAAATATTTCAGAAATCAGTGCATATGTTGAACCAGGGTTTGATATGCATAAAGAAGCAGAAAAGAAGATTCATGAATTGGATGAAGAAGATGAACTGATTATTGTTGCAGATATTATGGGTGGAAGCATCGCTAATGCGTTTTCCTCATACATTCAATCTGAGAAGGTACATATTATAACAGGGTTGAATCTTCCTTTACTGATTGGTTTGGCACAGGATTTGGATTCAGATGTTTCAACAGATGAATTGATAGAAAATGCAATTCAGATGGGAAGAGAAGGAATTGTAGATCTGAAAAAAATGATTGAAGAAAATAGCAATATAGAGGAGGATTTCTAATGATTAAATTATTAAGAGTAGATGAGAGATTGATACATGGACAGGTTGCTTTTGCATGGACAAATTCATTGAAAGCAGATTGTATTCTGATAGTAAATGATGCAGTGGCAGCAGATAAACTCCGTAGCAATTCATTGAAAATGGCTGCTCCGGCGGGCGTGAAGTTTGTTGTAAAAACACTGAAAGATGCGATTCCGTTGTTGAATGGAACAAAGACGAATAAATATAAGCTGTTTCTGATTGTTGATAATACATCAGATGCGTTAGAACTAGTGAAAAATGTAAAAGATGTTGATCACGTTAATCTTGGTAATATGAAACTGACAAGTGAAAGAACAATGATTACTCCGTCTCTTGCAGTATCTGAAAAAGAGAAAGAACAGATTCATGAGATGGTTGCGGCAGGTGCAGAAGTTGAATGCAGAGCTGTTCCTACAGATAAAAAAGTCATGGCAGAAAGTTTAATCTAAACCGTTATAGTAGTAAGAAAGAAGGAGGAAATATTATGTTAATACCGGCAATTCTTGTGTCTATTGTCGCTCTTCTTGCAGCAATGGATGAGCAGTTGTTTGGAGCATCTATGATGGCTAGACCGTTGTTTACAGGTCCAATTATAGGTCTGATTATGGGAGATCTTCAAACAGGTGTAATTATTGGAGCAACATTGGAATCAATGTTCATGGGATCTATTATGGTTGGAAGTGCTGTTCCACCGGAAGTATATGCTTCTAGTATTTTAAGTATTGCAATTGCAATTCAGACAGGAGCAGGAGCAGGAACAGCTGTAGCACTTGCATTACCACTGTCTGTATTCCTGCAGCTGTGGAGAAACTTCTGTTACGCGATTCCTGGAAGTTGGGCAGGAAAACAGATTGAAAGAGCACTTGATGAGAGAAATCTGAAAAAAGCAAACCTGTTACATTTAACAGTAGTGCCACTGTCAATTGGAATCCCTTCAGCACTTTTGGTTTTCATCGCATTATTCTTCGGTTCTGATGGAATTAATAGTGTACTGAATATGATTCCTGAGGTGGTACTGAATGGATTTAATGTTGCAGCAGGAGTACTTTCTTGTGTAGGACTTGCGCTTTTGATTAAAATTATGTCTAACAACAAAATACTTCCATACCTTTTCCTCGGATTTGTAGCAGTTATGTACCTTGGAATGGATGTGATTGGTGTTGCAGTTGTAGGATTATGTATCGCATTTCTTGTAGTAAATAATATGCAATTTGAAGAGGAGGATGATTTCTGATGGAAGAAAATAAAAGAACAGAATTAGACAAAATAAATGAAAAAAAGGAAATCATGACTCCTAAGGATTATAGAAGTATTTTCTGGAGATCATTTACGATTCAGGGATCATGGTCTTTTGATAAAATGATGGCGTATGGATATATGTATGCAATTGAAAAGCCATTGCGTAAAATATATCCAAATGATGATGATTTTTATGCAGCGTTGAAAAGACATACAGAAACATTCAATGTAACTCCACATGTTTCTCCATTCCTTATGACACTTGGTGTGGCAATGGAAGAAGAAAATGCAAAATCAGATACTTTTGATACATCTTCTATTAATAATGTAAAGGTTGGTCTGATGGGACCTATGTCTGGAATAGGAGATTCCTTCTTTTGGGGAACATTTAGAGTAATTGCTGCAGGAATTGGAATTGGACTTGCAAAAAGCGGAAACATTCTTGGCGCAGTGATTTACTTCCTATTATATACAGCAATTCATTTTATTACGAAAATTCTTTGTGGAAAGTATGGATATAAGATGGGAACAAAATTCCTTGAGAATTCAGAAGAAAATCATTTGATGGACAAGCTTTCCATGGGGGCATCCATTCTTGGTATGACAGTAATAGGTGCAATGATAGGAACGATGGTCTCGTTACAAACAACCCTAAGTTTTACATTGGCAGGAACTGAAACAACATTACAATCAATTTTCGATCAGATTTTCCCGGGAATTCTTCCGTTAGGAGCTACATTCCTTTGTGTAGCCCTGTTTAATAAAAATGTTAAGACAATTTATATTATACTTGGCATATTTGTCTTATGCATTTTAGGATGTGCAATTGGAATCTTCTAAAGTAATTGTTATCTTTGATGTAGATGGCACAATCAATCAGACAGAAGTATATGCAGTAAAGGCATATAGAAAAGCCTTGGAAGAAGTAGGAAAAACTGGGTTTTCGGATAAAGAATTTATAGAACGGATCGGGGCTCCATTTGAGCAGGATGTAAGATATTTCTTTGGAGAGAATCAATCTGAACAAGTGGAGATATTCAAAACATTAATTCAGAAATATTGGATTGATGGAATGAAAGAGTCAGCAAAAACATTTGAAGGAATCCATCAAATGTTAGAAGAGTTAAAAGAAAAAGGATATAAGTTGGCAATCTGTTCTAATGCATCAAAATGGGAGTTAGATGTTATTTTAAGAAAATTAGAAGTAAATGATTATTTTGATGTGATCCAGGGGGTTACAGAAAAAAATAACAAAAAGTATAGTCTGGAAGAACTATTACTGAGAGAAAAGCCAGAACTTGCAGTTATGGTAGGTGATCGAAGTTATGATAAAGAGGCTGCCAGATATAATCAGATTCCATTTGTTGGTTGTAAGTATGGATACGGAAAACCAGAAGAATTAAGTGATTGTAAATATAGTGTCGAGACGGCATTAGAGCTGTCGAGAATAATTGATGAAATTATTTCAGCAAGGGGAGGAGCGGATTAGTCCGAACCTCCTTTTTTAAATGGTAAAATGTGAAGAAGAAACCTTATAAAATGTTGCAGAGGAGACAAATATGAGTGAATTTATAGAAAGTATACAGATGTGGATAAATAATTTGTCTGTGAACTCGATAATTATTTTCATAATGATGATCTTTATGCTTATCGGAGCAGTTGATAGAATCCAGGGAAACCGATGGGGATATGGGCAACAATTCGAGGAAGGATTTCATGCAATAGGACCGATGATGCTGGCAATGGCAGGGGTAATTGCGGCGGCACCAGTCTTAGCAATAGTGCTAAAACCAATTGTTGTACCTATATATCAGCTGATAGGAGCTGATGCATCTATGTTTGCTGGAACCTTACTTGCAAGTGATACAGGGGGATATCCTTTGGCAATGGAACTTGCAGGGAATAATGCGGTAGGAAACTTCTCAGGGTTATTAGTAGCAAATATGTTAGGGGCAACGTTAGTTTTTACTTTGCCAGTAGGAATGTCCTTGATGAAAGAAAAAGATTATCCTTATCTTGGTGCAGGTGTTTTGGCAGGAATAATAACAATACCTATCGGATGTTTGGTCGGAGGAATTGTAATGAATTTTACGTCTTATAAGATGAGTCTTTTATCGATCATTAGGAATATGCTTCCAGTAATTTTGATGGCAGCGCTGATTGTAATTGGTCTTTGGGTCTGGCCAGAAAAAATGCTGAAAGGATTTCAAAAATTTGGAACAGGTTTGAAGATATTAATTACAATTTTTATAGCAATTGCAGTGTTTGAATATCAAACAGGAATTCATTTTCCTCTGTTTCGGGTTATGGTAGAAGAAGATTCTAATGGTACAATCCCGCTTGAAAATTCTTTTTTAATTTGTGGACAGATCGGAACTATTTTAATAGGTGCTTTTCCAATGGTGAAATGGATGACAAAAACATTTGGAAGTATTTTATCAAAAGTAGGAAAAACATTTGGAATGAATGAAGTAGGCTCAGCAGGGTTAATAGCAACTTTGGCAAACAATATAGCAATGTTTAATATGATTGGTGATATGAATGAAAAGTCAAAAATCATAAATATTGCATTTGCTGTTTCGGCATCATTTACGTTTGGAGATCACCTTGCTTTTACAGCAGGAGTTAATCCAAAGATGATTGTCCCTGTGATCGTTGGAAAACTTACAGCAGGATGTACCGCTTTTTTATTAGCTTCGGCTTTGACATCTAAGTTACTTGTAAAAATTCAAATAAAAAAGTGAAAAAAGAAGTGCTAGTTATGATTATGGAAAATTATTCTATTTTTTTGCATTTTGAACTTGATTTATGCATAAATATACAATAATTATTTTGTGATATATATCAAAATATAACTCAAAACTGTTGTTTCTTATTTACTCTGCGCTCCTGGAGTGTTATAACAGCTGTTAAGACTGCCGGGAGGCATCTGTTTGAAGATTCTGATAATAGAAAAAGATAGAAGAATTATTTGAAGGAGTAAATGGTATTGAACTGACAACAATTCGTGAGTTATTTAAGAACAGAGAAGCATATCTGGACAAAGAGGTAACAGTTGGGGGGCTGGATTCGAAGCATTCGAGATTCTAAGACATTCGGATTTATCGTATTGAATGATGGATCTTATTTTGATACATTACAGATTGTATATCACGACAAGATGGAGAACTTCGATTCGTTTGGGTCTTTGTCAAAAGACAGAGATTAATAGAATTATAATAATGAAATAATTCAAACTAAAACAAAATGGATGTCTCCTGTAATTGCAGAGAAACATCCATTTGTTTTTTAGTTCATAAATATGTATCCAAAATTTTAGAAACATATTAGCTGTTTAATTATATCGTGACATTTTATTTGTTAGAATTTATCTATATACCACCAAACAGGTCCTGTTGGCGGATAACTCATTGGTACATCAGTTCTATATGGTGTATATTTACTTTCAAGTAATTTCTGAGATACTTGTTTACCTTTATTTTGACAATAGGAGCGTTAATTGGATACCGGAGTATATCAGTATGTGAAGAATTAAGTACACTAATCTGCATAAGAATACGCAGATGTTTAATCATAATCCTGTCATGATAATCACCATCTTATACAATTCACGCAATAAGAAGCACATTTAATTCTTTAAAATTGTTCATTATCGCAATCGCATATGTAAAAGGCAAAAAGATATTTTAATTTGTTTTCAGGTATGTCTAAATCTAAGCATAATTGTTCCTTTATCTGATGGATACGATAATTAATTGTATTTCTGTGTACAAATAGTTTATTGGCAACTAGGTTAACACTTCCATTACATTCAAGATATACTCGAAAGGTGTTTAAAAGCTCATAATCTTTTATTGGTGAAAGCAATTTATGGGCATAGTTATGAACATATTTATCATCAATAGATAGAGCTATGTCGTAAAGACCTATGTCAGAAAAATACATCAAATATTGTTCTTTTATAAATGAAACCTTTAAAGCCTTATTGGCTTGTATGTAATATTGGTGCATATCATTGATTGATTCAATTTTATTACTTAAACCTATATTTTGGTTGGCAAAATTTATGTTATTAGATGAACAGATATAATAATAAATGTTATCAAGTTCTACTTTAGCAAAATGTAGAAGACTTAAAGGAATCTTACTAGCAACAATTCTATAACCGATAAATTGATTAAGAATCTGTTTGTCTTCTTCTGAAGAGGAACGTAGAATGCTTCTTAGAAAAACACTGTTTTTAAGAGAAACAATTTTTTGCTCGGAAATAATTTCATTACAATATTCCTGCATTATATCTGCTATATGAGTATCCCATGGCATTGAAAATATAGGAAAGTTATTTTTTTCTCCAAACTCAATAATTCGTGAGGGAACAGTCTTAATATACATACCGGTATTGATTATTACACCACAGGCTCCCTTAGTATAGGCCTCGTTAATTAGATAATCTAATTTTTTTGTGTTTTTAGTAGTCAGACCAGTTGTGATAATAAGTTCTCCACCTCTCACAAAAGAACTATTATTAACATCATCTAAAAGATAGACCCAGGTTATTTTTTTATTTAGACTAACGGAATCAGTTAATAAATTTAAGTTATAGTTTTGATTTGTTTTTTGATAAAAATACTCAAGTGTAAGTGACATAATAATACCTCCTTTTTTAGTATATCATAATTATATTGTGCTACAAGCACAAAAATGTATTATAAAATTATGCTTCATATGCTATAAACTGTAAATGATGTGTGTTAATATTTGATTATTATAAAAGGTGAAAAGATATTATAAGGAGGTTATATGCAGAAAATAAAACTGATAGCATTGGATCTAGATGGTACTTTATTAAATGACAAAAAAAAATTTCTTCTAAAAGCATATGTGCTATGAAAAAACTTATAAACAAAGGTATTTACATTGTTCCGACATCAGGAAGAATTTCAAATGATGAGATTGTTCAGAAAGAACTTGTGCCAATAGGAGTAAGATACTTTATTGGAGAGAATGGTGGAATTATAAAGGATTGTATTGAACATAAAAATTTAAAAGTAGTTTCAATGAATTTATTTGAATCGATTGATTTAATAAAGAAATTGGAAGAAGAGCAAATATTTACATATTTTGTAAGTAATGAAAAATTGTATTATTCAACAAAAAATATAACGAACTTTTTAATAAATACATTTAATGAATTTTTTAAAGCGTCAAGTGTAACTGAAGGAAGTTTGATAGATGTTATAAGAAATAAGAATGCTATTCCTGAAAAAATAGGAACTTTACTTAATAATCCTAACGATGGGAAAAAAATTATTGAGTTTAGGAATAAGTATCAGAAAATATTAATTATGCAGTCTAATATATTGGCAGTTGAGGCGTGTTCAAGAGAAACAAGCAAGGGTATAGCTTTAAAGTGGCTATGTGACAAGTTAAAAATAAGCATGGACGCTGTAGTTACAATAGGGGATTGTGAAAGCGATATATCAATGCTGGAATATGCAGGAATTTCTGTGGCAATGGGAAATGCAATGGAAGAAGTAAAGAAACACGCAAAGATAGTTATTGATAACAATAATAATGACGGAGTAGGAAAGTTTCTTACAGATATTCTTACAGAAATTCGTTGATACGAATGTATTTTTATAATAAAAGAACTAAAAGCAGAAAGGAGAAAAATTATGGGAATATCATTAGCAAGATTGGATAACAGATTGTTACATGGAATAGTAGCTTCCCAGTGGACACCAAAGTCTGGAGCAAACAGGGTTATGGTAATTGATGACAAAACAGCCAATACCCCAATGATAAAGGAGGCTATGAGAATGGGAAAACCGTCAGGATGTTCTTTATCAATTATTAATAAAGAAATAGCATATACCAATTTTAAGAATGGTAAGTATGATGGTCAGAAAGTTTTTGTTATATGTCTTTAAATGAATTTTTAACCGCTAGTTTTTCTATGCTACTACTTTTGCAAACTAGCAGTTACTTTTGCAAAAGTGTATATTTTAAGTAGTCTTTGTTTGATCAGAAAGGAGGCTTTTATGCCAAAACAATTATCCTTATCTGAACGAATAATTATTGAACGTATGATTAGTAAAGACTACTCTTTTGCCTCTATTGGTAGAAATCTTGAACGTTCAGCTTCTACCATTTCTAGAGAAGTAATTAAATATCGATGCTTTGTTGATAGAATTCCTCTCCCTGGCGAGAATGATTGTACTCACAAAAACTCTTGCCTAAAGAATTCTATCTGCGATGATGTTGGAGTACATGGATGTTATGGATATCGTTGTAAGCGATGTCCTGAAGATCGTATATGCACAAATATTTGCGCTTCTTATGAATCTTCTCAATGTCCTCTTTTAGATAAACCTCCTTATGTCTGCACTAATTGTTCTATGCTTAAACAATGTAAACGTAACAAGGCTTACTATACAGCTCACAGAGCTGATGCTGCTCATCACAAAAGCATTCGCAATGCTCATTCCGGTGTCAGAAAAACTCCATCTGAATTAAGAGCAATTGCTGATATAATTGAACCTCTTATTGCTAAAGGTCAATCTCTAAATCACATTTGTGCTACGCACTTAGATGAATTAGGTATATCAGAGAGAACTCTCTATAATTACATTGACCAGGGTGTTTTTAAGGTTCGTAATATTGACCTTCCTAAAAAGGTTGTTTACAGGCAACGTAGGCCTAAAAAGGTTCTTACCAAGCTTGAATACCAATATAGACAAGGTCGCACCTATGAAGATTTCAAATCCTTCATGGAAGCAAACCCAGATCTACCTGTTGTAGAAATGGATACTGTAAAGGGTGGTCGTAATAAGGGAAAAGTATTTCTTACTATGATTTTTAGAAGGACAAGTTTTATGCTTATCTTTCTAATGAACGATGGAACTCAGGATAGTGTAATTCAGATTTTTGATTCCTTAACTGAGATTCTTGGAGTGTCTCTATTCAAGAGATTATTTCCTATTATATTGACCGATAACGGCGTTGAATTCAAAAATCCTCAAGCACTTGAACACACAAGAACAGGGCTTTCCAGAACTCGTGTATTCTTTTGTGATCCTCAAGCTTCGTGGCAAAAACCACAGGTCGAAAACAACCATCGTTTAATACGAAGAATACTTCCTAAAGGTGTTAGTTTTTCACCCCTCACTGTTGCTGACGTAACGTTAATCTGTTGTCATATAAACAGTGTTCTTCGTGAAAATTTAGATAACAAAACACCTTTTGATTTAATGGACTCCAAAGACGGGAAAAAGTTATTGTCTTTGCTACAACTTTCACCTATTCCACCCGATGAAGTTACTTTGAGTCCAAAGCTACTTAAGCGTTAATTAACATTTTAATTGATCAAACAAAGACTCCCATATCTTTTAAAGAAGCGGGGTTGCAGTTATTTTTTCAAAACTAATGTTATGCCGCTTATTAACTATGCACGAAAATATAGCAAAACAATAACTTTTTTATTATTATACACCATTTAAAGCTCAATTTTCACTCCATTTAAGGTTTAAAAAATTTGGTGTCAATATGTTCGTGCAGTTACTTTTTCATTTAAAGTTTTGTTATATGTAATGATCCACAGATAATTTTGGACTTGATTGAAAACGGAAATGAGATAGGAACTTTAATTTTAGGTGGAACTGAAATTCCTGAAAACACAGAAAGCACAAAAGTAAGTAAAAGGGCTTATGTGAAAAAAGAAGATGAACCTATTTTCAAAAAAATTATCGAAAAAGGAACTAAAATTCTGGTGCAGTATGTGCCAAATGATAAACCGGAACCATTAGAAAAATTTATTAAATAAAAAAGGAGGACAAGACGATGGGAATAGGGTTTGTAATCGCAGCAGCTGTTATAGCAGGATTACAGTATGTAGATAACTATGGACCACAGATAATAACAGATAACTATATGTTTTATGCAGTGCTTGTGGGTATAGTTATGGGAGATCCAATGACAGCGTTAGTAGTTGGAGCAAGTATTCAGTTAATGGCACTTGGTGTAGCAGCAATCGGTGGCTCAAGTGTTCCTAACTACGGAATGGCTGCAGTAGTAGCTACAGCACTTACGATTCATACAGGACAGGATATGTCAGTAGGAGTTGCAGTAGGTATAGCAGCAGGAGCGTTAGGTGTTCAACTTGATGTAATTGCAAAAGTTTTAAATGGATTTGTTGTAAGAAAAGCACAGCAATATTGTATGGAAAAGAAATTTAAAAAGATGGAAAGAATTCTTTACTTAGGACCGGTTTTATTCTTCCTAAGTGCAGCTTTACCTACTTTTATTATTTTGGCATTTGGTGAAAACGTAACAGATTTTATAGTTAATTCAATGCCAAAATGGTTTACAGGAGGATTATCAATAGCATGTGGAATGTTACCTGTTATTGGTATTGGAATGTTGCTTACATATATGCCTACAAAGAAGTACATAGGCTTTGTGGCAATAGGTTTTATATTAGTTGCGTATATGAATTTAAGCGTATTACCTGTAGCTATTATAGGCGCAGCAGTTGCATATGAATATTATAAGAGACAAATTGTTTCAACAAAAGAAACAACTATAGTGGAAGGAGGATTTGACGAAGATGAGTGATAAAACACCGGTGTTAACAAAAAAAGATTTAAGACGTTGTGCACTAAGATCATGGATTAATGTAAATCTGTTCAATTATGAAACACAGCTTGGTGGTGCAGTAGCATTTGCAGAGGCAAAGGCATTAAGAAAAATATATCCTGATGATGACGATTATCAGAAATCAATGATGAACCAGTTTAAATATTATAATACAATGCCATATTTTCATGGATTACTTTTAGGTGCAGGATTGGCAATGGAAGATAAAGACGGACTTGAAGCTATGGATGCCGTTCAGTCACTTAAAGTTGGATTAATGGGACCTTTGGCAGGTGTAGGTGATTCATTGGGATGGATATTATTACCTACAATATTTGGCTCAATAGCTGGGTATATGGGAACTAAGGGCAATCCTATAGGATTAATTATATGGTGTGTTTTATACGCAATATTCTATATATGGAGGCTTTCATGGTGGAATTATGGTTACAAACTTGGTGCTAATTTTATATCTGCAATAGGAAATAAGCTGAGTGCATTTACTGAAAGTGCTTCTATATTAGGATTGTTTGTAGTAGGAGCAATGATTCCAAGTGTAGTAACAATGACAACGGGACTGAAGTTTAAGTATGGTGATGTGTCTATGAATATACAAACAGATATTTTAGATGCAATATTACCATGCATGTTACCCTTAGCTTTAACAGTAGTCATATATAAACTTTTAAAGAAAGGTGTTAAATTAACGTACATAATTTTAGGATTGTTGGTACTTGGATGTATAGGTGCAGCAACAGGAATATTAGCATAATATTTTAGTCTGTAGGAATTTTTGCTACAAGGAAAAGCAAGTGTGTCTTTGTGGTAAAATTCCTATAAAATGGAGAAAATCATAAAACAGGAGAAAAATAATGGTCAGATATATTTTTGCATCTCATTATAGAATGGCAGATGGATTAAAGGAAACAGTTGAATTTTTAACATCAGTAAAAGAAAATTTGTATACTATTTCAGCATATGTTACGGAAGACTACAATATTGAAGAAGAGATAAAAAAGATTTTTGATGGTTTTCAAAAGGATGATAAAGTTGTTGTAATGACAGATGTTTTGTCAGGAAGTGTTAATCAAAAGTTTATTCCATATATGGGTGAAAATGTATTCCTTATTACAGGCATAAATGTACCTCTTGCAATGGAGCTGGTGTTACGACCAGAAGAATGCATAAATAAAGAGCAACTTAGTCAATCAATTGAAATGGCTAAGGAAACAATACAGTTTGTAAATGAAATAAATGCAAATATAGATGATGATGATGAATAAATTTAGGAAAGGAGTAACTTATGATTTTAGTATCAACAAGTACAGTTGAAATCACGCCCAAAGAACAATATTTACCGTGTTATGTCAGTGGAAATCCATTAAGAGATGAAAAAACGGATAAGGTACATGATCGTTTTGAGTGGACGGTAATTGTGTTAAAAATTAATAATAAATTAATGGTTTGGGGAGAAATAGATATAATAGAAATAGATTTTAAACTGGCGGATATAATGAGAAAGTCTATAGAAGAAAAATATAATGTGCCATACGATAACATAATAATAGGCACTATTCATACACATACAGGACCTGAAACATTAGAAGAAAATGCTTTTGGACTAGATGAGATAAAAGTTGTTCCGGGATATAGAAAATTTCTGTTGGAAAAATTCGAGGAAGCTGTAGGTAACTGTTTTGATAAAAGATTTACAGAAGTTACACCATACATCAGAAATACAGTTATAGATGGTTTGTATGGAAACAGAAATGGTAAAGGAAAAATAGAAGATAAAAATATATTGGAAATTAAGTTTGTTGACAAGAACGGAAATGTAGTGGCAGGTTGTTTTAATATAGCGTGTCATGCAACTGTTAATGATCCCTTAAGTCTTGAAATGACAACAGATATTATCGGGTATATTAAAAGAAAAATTGAAAAAGAGTGGGGAGTATCGCCACTTATGATGCAGGGAGCAAGTGGGGATATGGGAAACAGACAGTACAGAAAAAACGCAGGTTTCGATGAAATAGAAAGATTAGGAGACGCAATCATTGCTCAATTGAAGTGCTCAGGTGAATATAAACGTGTATCATTTACAGATATTAAAGTGGATAAATACCATTATTTAGATGAATTCGATAAAAGCAATGATGTATTGAATAAGTTAAAAATAGAAATAACTGAAGATGAAGCAAAATTAGAAAAAGAAGAAAATTTTGATCAAAGAAAATTATTAATTAGTGGTTTGGCTTTTTTGAAAATGCAATACAATGAAAAACATGTTAAGAATGAGTTTGATGCATCAATAATCAGACTGGGAGATTTGGAAATATGTCAGATACCGGCAGAACTGTTTTCGTGTTTTGGATTGCAAATAAAGGCAGCAAGCAAAGCTGACTACTCCATAATATGGGGATATACAAATGGGATGGTTGGTTATTTGGTAAAGGCGGATGAATACGAAACCTGTTATGAGGGAAGAAGCACTAACTTTAGACAGGGGGAGCCTGAAAAAATAACAGAAAAATTGGTTGAATTAATGGAAAAAGGTTGTAACTAGCTGTTTTATTCATAAGTGGGCTCCGGAGAATAAAAAACTTCGGGGCCTGAATTTTATATTTGAAAGGGGAAAAAATGTTAAAAAACTGTAAGGGACAACTGTATATAATTACATCAGCAATACTTTTTGGAACAATGCCTTTTTTGACAAAGATGGCATATAAAAGTGGCAGTAATGCATATTCAGTTGTGTTTTGGAGATTCTTATTTGCAAGCTTGTTTATGGCAATAATTTTAAAAGGATTTTATGGGAGAAATTTGTTAATAGGCAAAGAGAAACTAATTCAAATATTTGGATTATCTGTTTTATATGCTGTCACACCAATTTTATTATATATTTCTTACAATTATATAGATTCGGGATTAGCAACATCCTTACATTTTACTTATCCTATTTCAGTTATGATACTTATGGCAATATTGTTTAGAACAAAGATGGAAAAAAAGAAAATTTTCTGTGCCATATTGTGTATTATAGGAATAGTTATGTTGTATTCACCTGAAAAACACGCAGGAATGCGAGGAATGGTTTTGGCTGTTATTTCGGGAATAGTATATTCACTTTATGTCATTTTATTGGAAAAATTCAGATTAAAAGATGAATCTGTAATGGTACTATCGTTTTGGCTATGTTTATTTGCGTCAATAGAAGTAGGAATATTTTCAATTTTAGTAGGAAAGCTTAGATTAATAGGAAATATTAGTGAATTTTCAGCAGATATATGCCTAGCATTTTTTACAACTGTAATAGCATTGGTTTTGTTTCAAAAAGGGGCATTTTTATGTGGTGCGGTAATGGCATCATTGTTAAGTACTTTTGAACCACTGACAGGTGTAGTAATAGGTTTGATTATCTTTAATGAAGAAATGACGTGGAAACTTGGAATGGGAATATTTTTGATACTTTTTTCAACAGTAATGATAGTTCTGCCTGTTAAAGAAAAAAGAAAAAATAAAAATTGAAATAAAAATACATTCTCGAATAATTTTTACGAGAATGTATTTTATTATAGGGGATTATAAATAAATATTAAGATATGTTGCAAATAAAGCAGAATATATTATTAATTCAATAATGAAATTTGACAAAGAAACAATATTTTATAATTATCAAATGAAAGGTGAAAACTGTGTTTATTTGTTAGAATTTATCTATATACCACCAAACAGGTCCTGTTGGCGGATAACTCATTGGTACATCAGTTCTATATGGTGTATATTTACTTTCAAGTAATTTCTGAGATACTTGTTTACCTTTATTTTGACAATAGGAGCGCTGCATAGTATCTGTATGTTCGTGGTCTTCTTTTTTATAGAAAGTATCGTAAGTATCCCATGCCCATGCCCAGCCTGAACCAGGTAGACCTAATACATTACAAATATAAAACATATGTATGTTCCAATCATCATGCTTTGTAGGACCGTAGAAATATTTGCCACATTCACCACAGTACATTGCATAGTTATCGCCCATTGGTACATATCTTTCATAAACATTAGGGTAATAGTCATATTCTATATCGGTGAAAGTGTCATCAAATTTTCCGCCATTATGAATACATTTGTAAGTTGCTTTGTCATTATTATTTCTGCCGCAGCCGAGGTAAAAGTCAAGAGCTTCCTTGTAAGATGAAAGTTTAATGCCATACTTTGTCTTTTGATATATTTTTTCTAGTCAATTAAAAAGTTTTAGTTTAGACTAAGAACAATTTATTATAGCACAGAGATTTGCTCTGCGATATGTTTTGTGTAATAGTGTCAAGGTGAGAATACTGTGATAAAATAACCAAAAGGATAAATGGATGTATCAAAATACATTGAAAGAAGAGGGGGGAAAGTATATATATGATTGGATGAATTAATAAAAATTTATACCAAACCTATTTTAAGCTTTAATACACTATATAGATGAAAACAAAAAGTGCACATTTGTTTATCACGGAGGTAGATAGTGAATAAGATAGATGCAGACAAATTAATAGTTGAATACCAGCAGAAGATATTTGGATTTGCGATGTCTAAAATGAGAAATATTGCGGATGCTGAAGAACTTGCTTCGAATATTATGCTTGAGATATATAAATCATTTCTTAAGACAGATAATATTGTAAATATAGAAGGATATGTATATAGAATAGCGAGCAATGTATATGCAAGATTTATTGATAAGGAAATTTCAAATAAACACATAGACATTCTAAAAATAGAATATCCGGTAACTGAGAGTGGCTTTGATAATATTGAAAATGGAGAAACATACAAAAAACTGAGAAAAGAAATTGGGATGTTATCCAACAGACAAAGAGTAATTACATATATGAAATACTATAAGGAAATGTCAGTAATGGATATTGCAAAGAAACTTAATATTTCTGTTGGAACCGTAAAATGGCATTTATCTGACATCAGAAGTGGATTAAAGGAGAAAATTGATATGGTTAAAAACAGTAATTTAAGTGTAAATCCTATATATTTTATTAATATGGGACATAGTGGAAGCCCGGGGAAAAACGGTGATACAAAGGATATGTTTGATTCAAGGCTTAAACAGAATATTGCATGGAGTTGTTATTATCAGGCAAAGACAATAACTGATATTTCAAAAGAGTTGGAAGTGCCTATTGCCTATATTGAAGGAGAATTACGAAAACTTGTGGAATGGGGATATATTAATCAGGTTGACAGCTCAAAAAATCCTAAATACCTGACAAATATGTACATAACAGATAGCAGAGAAGATTTTTCAGAAGAGGCAAATATTAAAAAAGAAGTTGCAAAATTTTTATGTGAAAAATTCTTCAAGGACCTATTTGAAAAATTTGATAAAGCAGAGGACAATTGGGGAATGATATGCCCTAATAATGACAAAAATTATCTGAAATACAATTTGGTAATGATGGCGCTAAGTTCTTTCGGAAACGTTTGGGAAAATTGGGAAGAACTTGCAGTAAAAAGACCGGACGGAGGGAATTTTATTGCGTATGCAACTGTAACAGATGATTGTGTTAGGCAGAAGGCAGATGATAAATATGCAGGTTGTGGTTATATGTATGATCAGGTATGGAGAGATAATAAACAGGTGCTTCAAAGTAAGCAGTATAATTGTATATATAGCGATAGAAAAATAGACTGGAGGAGTAATACACAGGAAGATTGGGAAGACTTGTATTCATATTTATCAAATGGTTGTGATAAAGAAAAAATAAGTGTAAGTAGTTTTTCCAATCTATCAGCAAAGGGATATATTGCGGATGGAGAAAATCAGGTTACAGTAATAAATGTAAAAGACGGAAATTTAGTAAATGTCATAAACAATTTTGTAGCAAATCATATACATATTCCGGAATTTATATTTGAAGAAGGGAAAAAAGTGGATGAAAGACTTTATGAGGTAAATAAGTCAAAGTATCCGGAACATTTGGAAAAATTAGTTAGATACAATAACAGTAACGCATTTACATGGGGAGAATTTATTCCTTATATAGTTGAAATAATGCTTGAAGTGGGAATGTTAAAACCATTGACACAAAAGCAGAAAAAAGCAGTATTTACTGTGGTAGCAATAGATTGCCGATAAATCGTAATTTTACAATATGTAAAATACTTTTGACATAGCAAAATTGTGGGATGTAAATGATTTTTTATAGAGAAAATATAACTTTTGGATTAGTATGAACATACAAGGGAGGTATAAGATGATTCAATATTGGGTCGGAATAAAGATGGATAAGAGAGTTATGCGTAGTAAATATATTTGATGATAATAGCAAAAAATCCTTTATGGATACAGTTTTTGTAAAACTTGTATTTCATAAAGGATTTTTGTTAATCATTCTTTTAAAATTATATTTATTAAATATATAATTAGGGCGTTAAAGCACCAAAAGTTGACTAATTGTTTGAACACCTTTTATTGTATAGTCTTTATTTGACCGTTACTCTACAGATAACTTTCTTATTACCTGAAATTACTGTAATATTAGCTTTACCTTTTTTCAGAGCTTTGATTCTACCATTTCTGTAGACTTTGACAACTTTTTTGTTTGAAGTTACGTAAGTAATATTGTCACGACTGTTTATCGGTGTTAAAGTAACCTTTAATTTAAAACTCTTGCCTCTTTTCAAAGTCAGTTTTCTGCGGTTTAGTTTAATCTTTTTAGTGGTATACTGATTTGTCTGTGTATTCTGTTCTGAATTTGTCGTATTTTTTATATTTGCATTAGAAGAATCGGTTTTTGCCAATGTCACAGAATATACTTTTCCACATACGCTACAGGTTTTAGATTTCAGTCCTTTTTCTGTGGATGTCGGCTCTTTTACAACCACATATTCTCCATAACTATGTCCTGCTGCTTTTATGCTTCTTGTTTTTGTTTTGCCACATACACTACAGGTAAAAGTTGTTATGCCGTTTATTGTACAGGTAGGTTCGGTTGTAGTCTTTCCGTCATCCCAAGTATGGTTGCCGGTTTTTTTAATGGTTTGACCATATGCCAGTCTCTTTCCACAATCAGTACAATATGTATTTCCTGTATAACCATCTTCGCCACAGGTTGCGTCTTTTTTCTTGCGGATTTCAGTATGCTGATGTCCTGTTGCTGCAATGCTCGCAGTTTTGGTTTTGGCACATATACTACAAGTAAATGTTCGAACACCTTTCGCTGTACAGGTAGGTTCTGTTGTGACCTTTCCGTCATCCCAAGTATGAGTAGTTAATTTTGCAATGGTCTTACCGGATGAAATTTTTGTTCCACAATCAGTACAATATGTATCTCCTGTATAACCGGTTTCACCACAGGTAGCAGCTTTTTTATTACGAATTTTAGTATGAAGATGTTCTGTTGTTTTTGCAATGTTTTCAGTTCTTGTTTTATTACAAATTCCACAAGTATAAGTTTTTACGCCTGTCTCTGCACATGTAGGTTCTTTAGTGATTACTCCGTTATTCCAACTATGATTTTCTGTTTTTGCAATAGTATTGCCTGATGAAAGTTTAGTTCCACAGTCAGGGCAATATTTATCACCGGAATATCCTTCCTCTTTGCAGGAAGCTTCCTTTTGATTTCGAATTTCAGAGTGGAGGTGATTTGTTGCATCTATGCCAATTTTTTCAATTTTTGTATTATTACAAATAGCACAGGTATAAGTTCTTTCGCCTTCCACTATACAGGTTGAAGCTTTTGTAATTACTCCACCATCCCAATGATTATCACAGTCATGTACAATTATTGTTGCCGAAGTTGTTGATGGCAATCCGTACAGTGATGTGGTTAACGTGGTGGTACCTTCTTTAAGCCCTATAATCTTTCCATCACTATAGGTGGCAATAGAAGGGTCGTTAATGGAAACGGTTGGAGTATCTAACACGGTTCCGACTGATCCAAATTGATTTATAAGAGCAATTATAGGTGTAATATTTGGAGTTACTGTTTCTCCTAATCTAAGAACATATGAATCTTGGTCAAAATATGTCTTATAATTTGTAATCCAACTTTTAGTTACTGAAACAGTAACAGTTTGTTCACTGTCATTTGCCGGTGTTTCTGTTGTATTAATGGAAGGTCTGGAGGCAAATTCTTCCACCCAGTAGTCATAGCCATTGTAAGTAACATGACCAACTCCAACGCAGGTAAATTTATAATCTAACATATTTCTACGGTGTCCCTGACCGGCATAAGGTTCGTTATCTTCACGCCATCCGTCATTTACTGCTTCTGCCTTAGAATAAACATTAGGACTTGCTACTGCAATATTCTCACCTGTATCCAGTCTGGTTATATTTTCTTCCGTATAAATAGTAAAAGGATTTTGACCATTTGGGCGGGTGTGTTCGTAGGATAGCGCAATTTCTGCTGCACGTTTCATTGCAAGTCGCTCTAAATCATAGTCATAGACAAGTTCTTTTAAACCAGGATATGCAACTTGTTTGGTATCAGTTTTATCCCAAGCCCATGCGTCAGTAGGACTGGTTCTCAGTTCATTAATCATATCTAAGATTCTTCGGGCTTCTGTCTGGCCATATTTTACAGATATATTGACCGGAATGATTTCTTCTGCATTTACATTTGTAGGAATTATCATAATAAAACTCATACAAAAGCTAAATAGCAGTAATTTTAAAGATGTTTTTTTCATATATTCACCGTTCCTTTCCATAAATAAAATATTGTTGAAGGAAAAAAGACTTTCCTCTGTATAAAATTCATCGTTTCACGTTTGGCTTATATAAATATATTTTATTACAAATTTGTCCGGCTGTATATGATATTTTGCACATTATATAAGCTTTGTAAAAACAATTTATATAATTTAAGGAGGTACTATAAAATGCAGAAAGTAGTAGAATTTTTACAGAAAAACCCGGTTCAGTATTTAGCAACAGTTGGAAGAGATGGAAAGGCAAAATGTCGTCCATTTATGTTTTGTTTCGAGCAGGATGGAAAGCTTTGCTCCTCCGGCATTGCCGCTTTATACCGAACTTTATGATATTGTGAAAAGCAAGGAGTATTTTGTACTGACTATCAATGTGGACCATCAGTTTTATAAAGCAGGGTTTGATGAAAACAGAATATTTGCAACACAGGGAGATTATGGTAAAATACAATGCCAGAGAGGATGTCATCCAAAGACATATGATGCGGAAGAACTGTTTAGAAAGATGGATGAAGCAGTCGTACCGGAAAGTTTCGGAAAGCGCGCAATCGGTATCGGCGGTGATATGGCAAAGGCAATTACAGATATAAGGGGACAGGTATTATGAACCAGAATGAGCGAAGAGAATATTTGATTAAGTATCTATTGAAAGAAGAAATAAGGTTTGGTAGACAGAGTATTCCCGCGGATAAGCAGGGACAGGAGAATTTGTTGCGCTCACTTATGAATGTTAGACCACCAAGAGCAATAAGTCATGAATTTTTGGAAATACAGGATGAGTATCTTACTGAAAGAAATATAGAGCGTGGTATCACAGATGTTGCAACTCTTACACCTGTGAAATCCGATTCAAGATTATATATCTGGCAGGGAGATATTACTACTTTGAAATGTGACGCAATCGTAAATGCTTGCAACTCACAGATGCTTGGATGCTTTTCACCTATGCATGCCTGTATTGATAATTTTATTCATACTTATGCAGGAGTAGAACTTCGTTTGAAAATGCATGAGATTATGACAAAGCAGGGGCATGAAGAGGAAACTGGAAAAGCAAAGATTACATCAGGATACAACCTTCCGGCAAAATATGTTCTTCACACAGTGGGACCTATTATACAATGGAAAGTTACCCAAGAAGATGAAAATTTGCTTGCAAGTTGTTATAAAGAATGTTTAAAACTTGCTGCTGATACAGGTGTGGAATCAATAGCATTTTGTTGCTTGTCCACAGGAGTCTTTAGATTCCCACAGCAGAGGGCTGCTGAAATTGCTACGGAAACAGTAATGCAATTTTTGAAAAAAGATGACAGAATCAAAAAGGTAATATTTAATGTATTTAAGAACGAAGATTTAGAAATATACAGTCACTTGTTATAGGTATCTGTTGGAATGCCGGTTTATATAGTGCCATTTTTATAAATTATGCAGACATTAATAATAAAATCGGCAAAATAAGCTAGATTACATTGGCGATGAAGGATAGAAAAATATTGAATTCGGCAGTTAAGAAATTTATAGAATATTTAAAAGAAATTAATAAAGGATGGTGAAAAAAATGTTATTTATATGTTATCCAAAATGTTCAACTTGCAAAAAGGCTAAAAAGTGGTTGGACGAACATAATGTGGAATACACAGAGCGTCATATAGTGGAAAACAATCCAACATATGATGAATTAAAAGAGTGGTTTAATAAAAGTGGTTTGCCAATTAAAAGATTTTTTAATACCAGCGGATTATTATATAAAGAGATGAAACTTAAAGATAAGTTGCCTACAATGAGTGAAGATAAGCAGTTACAATTATTAGCAACTAATGGCATGCTTGTGAAGCGTCCGCTTATAGTTGGAGAAAATACAGTGTTAACAGGTTTTAAGGAAAGTGAATGGAACGAGGCAATTAAATAGGAATATGTGATTATGTATTATTCTAAAAAATAGAATATACCTTCTAAAAAAAGGAATGCTATATATAAGGATTTTATGTCCTAATAATTGAATTATCTCCTAAAATGCAATGTAATTTAGGAGATGAATAACAAATTAGGAGATGGATTATGAGAAAATTTGATTATTCATCGTTGAAAGAAAAAAATGGGATAGTGAAATAATTTCACTTGTTGCACAGATTCATGAATATAAGGGAAGACAGGAAATATATCTTAAGCAGAAACCGGAAGAGTTAGATAAACTTATTGAAATAGCAAAGCGACAGAGTACAGAGGCATCGAATGCAATTGAAGGAATACGGACTACAAGTACAAGATTAAGGCAGTTATGTGAGGAAAAGACAACTCCGAAAAATCGTGATGAGGAAGAAATTCTTGGATATAGAGATGTCCTGAACACGATTCATGAGAATTATGAGTACATTCCAATAAGAGCAAATTATATTTTGCAGTTACATCGTGATTTATATAAATATACGGAAAAAAATCAGTAGAGTTAGCTTTAAAACAATTAGTAGAAGAAGGGGTTCTTATAAAAAAAGGAAACGGAAGAGCTACATTTTATGTACGCAGTGACTCTGAATAACAATCAAAAACGCACGAAAAATCAAACGTATTTTTTTACGTTTGATTTTTTGTGCGTTTTTACATATAATAAATAAAAATGGAAAGGATACAAGTAGTATGCATGAAACAAAAAAATTAGAATTTAAAGAAACAATTACAAATACATTTTTAAAAACTGTTAGTGCCTTTTCAAATTATGATGGAGGCGAGATTTTTTTCGGGATAGACGATAACGGTAATGTTAAGGGGATGCCTAATGTAAGGCAATCTTGTTTGGACATAGAAAATAAAATTAATGATAGCATTTCGCCTCAACCAGACTATACACTTGAAATACAAAGCGATAATACAATAAAGCTTACGGTAAAAGGTGGAGTACAAAAGCCGTATTTATATAAATCGAAAGCATATAAAAGAAATGATACTGCAACTATAGAAGTAGATACATTAGAGTTTTCAAGACTTATTTTAGAAGGAAAAAATATAAGATTTGAAGAATTGCCGTGCAAAGAGCAAATGTTAACGTTTGAAATTCTAAATCAAAAGCTAAAAGAAAACATTCAAATTAATAATTTTAACAAGGATACATTAAAAACATTGAATCTATATGATGATAATAATGGGTATAATAATGCAGCGGGACTCTTGGCAGATAACAACCATTTTCCGGGAATTGATATTGTTAAGTTCGGTCAAAATATAAGTATTATTCAAAAAAGAGCAACGTTTGATAATATATCTGTTTTAGATGTGTATGATAAGACACTGGATGTATTCAGAGATTATTATAGATATGAAGTAATACAAGGGGCAGAACGAAAAAACATAGAAAAAATTCCGGAAGCAGCTTTTAGAGAAGCAATTGCAAATGCACTAATTCATAGAGTATGGGATGTGGAGTCACAAATCAGAGTATTGATGTTTGATGATAGAATAGAGATTATTTCTCCGGGAGGATTACCATCAGGGATAACGGAAGAAGAATATTTGTCAGGTAAACTTTCTGTTCTAAGAAATAGAAATCTTGCAAATGTATTTTATAGACTTGGATTTGTTGAGATTTTTGGAACCGGAATTACAAGAATAAAGCAATTATATGAAGCTGGACTAAGAAAGCCGGATTTTGAAGTGTCAGAAAATACAATTAAGATTATGCTTCCTGTTTTTGAAGAAAATATGAATTTGACGGAAGATGAAAGAACAGTATATAAAATTTTAAGCAAGACAGTTCTTAAACCGATTAGCGAAATTACTCCGTATGTTTCATTTGGCAAATCAAAGACAATACAGATATTGAAAGATTTGAGTCAAAAGGGAATTGTAACGGTCGAAGGTAAAGGAAGAGGTACGAAATATATAATTAAGTAACAAAAATTATTGTAGTTTTTTGAAATAGAAATAGAGCGTATGAGTGGAAAAGAAATTCAGGAAAAATAAATTTCGATTAAATGCATACTAGCATAGTAATTATGCCGAATTAAATTTGTTCATAAAGTGTTTAGAAAATACCTTCTATATGTTTATTTGTATTTAATAGCAAATACAGTAAGCGGATAGGAGGTATTTTTAATTGTGTAATAAAAGGATATGGCTGCTTAAAAAAATATAAAAATCTTGAAGAAACGGACATAATGCAGAGAAATAATTTTAATAAATGTAATAAAGCATAAGGAATAGGAGCACTAAAATGAGAACAGAACAGGTAACTATTGATTGCCAAGTTTAACAGGCATAAGAGAAGTTTTGCCTGATATAACAAATGGAGATGATGTATATGACTATTGTACCGATGTATAAAATATGTACAAGATGCAAAAGGAGATATGCATGGAATCCTGACATAGGACGAATGAGGTGTCCGTATTGCGGACCAGGAAGTACTTTAGGGGCAGGGGATATTCCATGGGTAAGAAAAATATTTAACAGGAAGAAAAAGTAGATTTTGCTAATTATTATAATTAAGAAAAAATCCTAAAATATAATATATTTATAGTTTCAAGAGGTGCAAATCAGTTATTGATTTGCACCTTTTTGAGTGATATAACATAAAACTCCCATCAATAATAAAAACGATTTTAGTAAAAATATCTATAAAAATCATTAAAAAACAGTAAAATTTTGATAATTTATCTAAAAATATTCTATTTTTTTCAAAGACTATAAAATTTATAATAAATTTAGTCAATGAGACAGGGAAAAAAACAACAATATTAACAAATAGGAGGAATGTTTAATGAGAAAGTCAAAATTATTAACAGTTTTAGTAGCCGCAGTGCTCGGAGTATCAATGGTAGGTTGTGGAACATCTGGCGGAGGCTCAAGCAGCTCAGGTTCAGCAAGTTCAGTGGCAAATAAGGATAAACCATTATGCTGGTTTAACCGTCAGCCATCAAACAGTTCAACAGGTGAACTTGACACAACAGCACTTAATTTCAACAAAGATACATATTATGTAGGATTTGATGCTAACCAGGGTGCAGAACTTCAGGGACAGATGGTACTTGATTACATTAAGAAGAACATCGATACAATTGATAGAAACGGAGATGGAGTAATCGGTTATGTTCTTGCAATCGGAGATATCGGACATAACGATTCAATCGCTCGTACATGTGGTGTTCGTTCAGCACTTGGAACTGCAATTGAAAAAGATGGAAGCGTTGATTCATCACCAGCAGGAACAAATGTTGATGGAACATCAAAGGCTGTAAAGGATGCAACTTTAGAGGTTAACGGAAAGACATACACAATCAGAGAATTAGCATCACAGGAAATGAAGAACTCAGCAGGAGCAACATGGGATGCAGCAACAGCAGGAAATGCAATTGGAACATGGACAGCTTCATTCGGAAAGCAGATTGATGTAGTTGTTTCAAATAACGATGGTATGGGAATGTCAATGTTTAATGCATGGGCTAAAGATAACAAGGTTCCAACATTTGGATACGATGCAAATAGTGATGCAGTAGCAGCTATAGCAGAAGGATACGGCGGAACAATTTCACAGCATGCAGACGTTCAGGCATATCTTACACTTAGAGTTCTTCGTAACGCACTTGATGGTGTAGATATTGATACAGGTATAGGAACACCTGATGATGCAGGTAACTGCCTCACAAAGGATGAAGATTACAGATACAGTGAAGAAGAAAGATCATATTACGCATTAAACGTTGCTGTAACAGCAGATAACTATAAAGACTTTACAGATTCAACAAAGATTTATGACAAAGTTTCAAATCAGCTTGATTCAGGCAAGAGCGCAGAAAAGAAAGTATGGCTTAACATTTACAATGCATCAGATAACTTCCTTAGTTCAACATATCAGCCATTACTTGAAAAATACGATGATCTTCTTAACCTTAAAGTAGATTACATCGGTGGTGACGGACAGACAGAATCAAATATTACTAACCGTTTAGGTAACCCAAGCGAATATGACGCATTTGCAATTAACATGGTTAAAACAGATAATGCAGCTTCGTATACATCAATTCTTTCAAAATAGAATTGTAAGTTTGGATAATTTAATAAGAAGGGTGGCAGATAAAGCCTCCCTTCTTTAAAAAAGAAAGAGGAAGTGTAGATATGGTGGAAGATAAGAATGAATACATCTTGTCGATTAATGGCATGAGTAAATCATTCGGCCGAAATAAGGTTCTGAAACATATTAATTTAAATGTTAAACCGGGATCAATAATGGGCCTTATGGGTGAAAATGGAGCAGGCAAATCGACAATGATGAAGTGTCTCTTCGGAACTTACCAAAAGGACGAAGGAACTATAATATTAGATGGCAGGGAAGTTAATTTTTCCGGACCTAAAGACGCACTTGAAAATGGAGTTGCTATGGTTCATCAGGAACTTAATCAGTGTCTCGAAAGAAGCGTTGTTGACAACCTGTTTTTAGGCAGATATCCTAAGAACTCATTAGGCGTGGTTGACGAAGGTAGAATGAAAAAAGAAGCTTCCGATTTATTTAGAAAATTAGGAATTACAGTTAATATGACACAGCCAATGAAGAAAATGTCTGTATCACAGAGACAGATGTGTGAAATTGCAAAGGCTATATCATATAACTCGAAAGTAATAGTACTTGACGAACCAACATCATCATTAACAGCACCTGAAGTAGAAAAGCTGTTTAAAATGATGAGACAGTTAAAGAGTCAGGGAATTTCATTAATATATATTTCACATAAGATGGATGAAATATTTGAAATATGTGATCAAATTTCAGTTTTACGAGATGGAAGTCTGGTAATGACAAAGGACAGTAAAGATACAAACATGAATGAACTTATATCAGCAATGGTTGGTCGTTCTCTTGATAACAGATTCCCACCTGTAGATAATGAACCGGGAGAAGTAATTTTCTCAGTTGAAAACTTGTCTACTAAGTATGCACCGAAACTTCAAAATATTTCATTTGACATAAGAAAAGGTGAAATATTTGGATTTTATGGATTAGTAGGAGCCGGTCGAACAGAACTCCTTGAAACTATATTTGGTATGAGAACAAGAGCAGCCGGTAATGTAATTTATGATGGAAAGATAATGAATTTTTCATCGCCTAAAGATGCCATGGATCATGGATTTGCTTTGATAACAGAAGAAAGAAAAGCGAATGGTCTTTTCCTTAAGGGTGACATTACATTTAATACAACGATTGCAAATATGAACCATTACAAGAGAGGCATTGCATTGTCAAAGGATGATATGGTTCGTGCAACTGCAGAAGAAATAAAGGTAATGCATACTAAATGTATGGGACCTGATGATATGATTTCAAATCTTTCAGGAGGAAATCAGCAGAAAGCCATATTTGGTAAATGGCTTGAACGTTCACCAAATGTATTTATGATGGATGACCCTACAAGAGGTATTGATGTTGGTGCAAAATACGAAATCTATGAACTGATAATTAACATGGCAAAGCAGGGAAAAACAATAATAGTTGTTTCATCTGAAATGCCTGAGATTTTAGGAATTACAAATCGTATTGGTGTTATGTCTAACGGACATCTTGCAGGAATAGTTAATACAAAAGAAACAAATCAGGAAGAATTATTAAGACTTAGTGCTAAATATTTGTAGAAGAGAGGAGTATTTGATATGGCAGAAAAAGGCGTTATTCTTTCAGCTGAGGAAGAAGAAAAACTTCTTAAGCCGATAGATGAATATGTAGGTAAAATACAAAGTCAGATTGACGAATTACGCGCAGATGGTTCTGATAAAGTCAGAAGTTTAAAGAATCATATTGCTATCGTAAAAGAAAATAAAAATTTAACTAAAGAAGAAAAAGCAAAAATTATTGAAAGTGATAAGAAGGCTTTAGAACAGGCAAAAGCAGTTGAAAATTCAAATAAAGATAAGGTATCAAAACTTATTGCCCAGGCTGAAGATTATCTTTCAAAGAATTACAACAGCCAATATTACAATAGAGTAGTAGCTAGTTGTGAAAGCGAAAAAATTGATGAAAAAAACAAGTATGAAAAGACTTGCGCTGAATTGAAGACAGAACATGAAAATGCTTTAAGTAAATTGTCTGATTCAGATGAAATTAAAGATGAAAAATATGTATATAAAAATAAATTGTATGATGCAAAAATGACTCACGAGTCAAAGTGTCAGGAAATTAAAGATAGAAAACATGATGCATTTATGCATAAGTATCATTTAATTGATTTATTGCGTACATCAAAATATACATTTGCTCAGAAAACAGAGCAGCGAATTGAAAATTATAAATATACTTTCAACTTGTCACAGTTCCTATATAAAAATGGTTTGTATATTGTTATCATTTTGATATTTATTGGGTTATGCGCAATTACTCCGGTTGTTAAAAATACCCAACTCCTTACATACACAAATATACTTAACATTTTACAGCAGGCATCACCTAGAATGTTCCTTGCCCTCGGTGTTGCAGGCTTAATCCTCTTGACAGGAACTGACCTCTCGGTTGGTCGTATGGTTGGTATGGGTATGGTTGCATCAACAATCATAATGCATAACGGCATAAACACAGGTGGCGTATTTGGACATATATTTGATTTTTCAAATATGGCTCCGGGCGCAAGAGCAATTTTAGCTTTAGTTGTTTGTATAATCCTTACAACATGTTTTGCAATGATAGCCGGATTCTTTATGGCTAAGTTCAAAATGCATCCGTTCATATCAACTATGGCCAACATGCTTATTATATTTGGTCTTGTAACTTACGCAACAAAGGGTGTTTCATTTGGTGCAATCGATGCAGCAATTCCAAATATATTTATTCCTCAGATTGGAGGATTCCCAACAATTATTTTATGGGCAATAGTTGCAATAGCAGTTGTTTGGTTCATTTGGAATAAGACAACTTTTGGAAAGAATTTATTCGCAGTAGGTGGAAACCCGGAAGCAGCAGCAGTTTCAGGTATTTCAGTATTCAAAGTAACAATGGGAGCTTTCATTCTTGCAGGTATCCTTTATGGATTTGGTTCATGGCTTGAATGTAACAGAATGGTTGGTTCAGGTAGTGCAGCTTATGGACAAGGATGGGACATGGATGCTATCGCAGCCTGCGTAGTAGGTGGTGTTTCATTTACAGGTGGTATTGGTAAGATTTCAGGTGTTGTAACAGGTGTTCTTATATTTACATCTCTTACATACTCACTTACAATCCTTGGTATTGATACAAACCTTCAGTTCATTTTCGAAGGTATCATCATTCTTGCAGCAGTTACTCTTGACTGTCTCAAGTATGTACAGAAGAAATAAAATAATGAAAAATATGTCATACGGATTGTTTCTCATAATACAAACTCCCACAATCCTGACATGTTAATAAATATTTTAATCATACGTTCAAAAAGTCGTTCTGATTATCTATAGGATAATGGGAACGGCTTTTGTCGTAACAAAAATGTTGACTTTTATATAAAATATTTTATTAGAATAGATTATTTGTTATAATAAATTGACAAAAGATAAACGGAAAAAATAAAATTAAAAGAGGTCGATTTTCTATTAAATATATGAAGATTGCCTGAGAAAAATATTGCATTAAATTTAGAGTGAGATAAGGAAAGTATTATGGATAAATATAAAGTTATCCTGGTTGACGATGAGGCAGAAGTTATTGATGTTATTGAACAAAAAATAGCGTGGAATGAGTTAGGCTTTGAAGTTGCCGGAAGTGCAACAAATGGAGTAAAGGCATTAGAACTTGTCGAAAAAACTCAACCGGATGTTGTTATTACAGATATTAAAATGCCATATATGGATGGACTTGAGTTGTCCAAAAGGCTTAATGATGATTATAGAAATATTCACATAATTATATTTACCGGATTTGACGAATTTGAATATGCAAAAGAGGCAGTTCATCTTGAAGTTGAAGAATATATGTTAAAACCGATAAATTCTGACGAATTAACTGAATGTTTAAAGAGAGTAAAAAACTCACTAGATTTGGAAAGAGAAGAAAAATTAAATGTTCAGAAACTTGAAAATTATTTTAATGATGTACTCCCAATTCTTCAGACAAATTTGTTTGTTTCGTTGATTGAAGGAAGAGTTGATGAAGAAGAATATGTAAAATTTGTCGATTCCTATAAAATAGATTTAAAGGGTCCGTTCTATTGTTGTGTGGTTTTCCATACATCTACACATCATGTTCCTGAAAATATGGAACCCTTGCTATTATCAATGTCTGTCGAAAGAGAAATAAAAGAAAGAATTGCAAAAAGATTTAATTACAAAGAATTTATTTATTTGGGGAATACAGTACTAATTGTAGAATTAAGTTCCAAAGAAAAAATGGTAGAGTTTACGGACATCTGCGATAAATTCTGTAAATGGGTTAACAGGGTTATTGGTGCTGTTGTTACAGCAGGTATAGGAAGAGTATGTGATAACATATTAAACATAAACAGTTCTTATGAAGGAGCAAGAGAAGCAGTATCATACAGAGTTTTATATGGAACAAACAGGGCAATTAATATTGAAGAAATTGCACCTAACGAGCAGAACATGACTTTACAGTCAGAAGATTCTAAAATGCATGATTTGTTTAAAGCGATATATTTAGGAGACAACAAATCAATAGAAGATGCGGTTAGTAAAGAAATTGAAAAATTACATAAAAATGCAAATACTGTAAGTCAGTATAATTTAGTGATTATGGAAATGGTAGGGGCATTTTATAGATTTTGTGCCAATAATTTTATAGATTTTAATGACTTTTTAGGAGATATAAATAATCCTTACGAAAGGGTGCCTCAAATGGACGAAAGCACTTTGAAAAACTGGCTTATTAAATGTTCATTAGGAGTAAGTGAAAAATTAAAAAGTGTTCGAAACAGTAAATCCAGAAGTTTGGTTAATGATGCACAAAATATAGTAACAGACAGGTATATGGAACCTGATTTATCACTGGATAAAGTATGCTCTTTAATGGGAGTATCAAATTCTTACTTTTCATCTGTATTTAAGAAAGAAGTAGGTAAATCATTTGTTACATATCTTACAGATTACAGAATGGATATCGCAGCCGGATTGATACTTGATACAAATGAAAAAAGCTATAAAATAGCTGAGCAGGTAGGATATTTAGATGCAAATTATTTTAGCTATGTGTTTAAGAAGAAATTCGGAGTATCTCCATCAAAGTACAGAAATGAGAGATTAAATAAATAATATAAAACAACGTGTAGCATGAAACAATCCGTAGTCATCAAAATCGGGGCTTTTGCCCCAAACATCATAATATATACAGGGAATATGGGAAGATTGAATAAAGTTAAAAAAAAAGAAAGCAAAAATGTAAAAATAAAAAGATTTCGAAGCTGGTTTCACCGTGGCGAATTTATTAGATTAGACATTCAATCTATTATCATGGCGGTCTTTACAACGTTAACAATAGTGACAACTATTGTTATGGGAATGCTTATTTATAATAGATTTAAAATTTCAAATAAAGAAACTTTAATATCAAGTACACAGGGAATTATAGACAGTATAGTAGATAAAATGGACTCTGACTTATTAAATATAAGACAGATTTCAAATGCTGCAAATTACAATATAGTTCAGCAATATGATGTTTCGAGTCAGGAGTTTAACAGACAGTTTAGTTTATTGTATGAAATTAATTCAGATAAGATTCAAAGTATGGCACTATATGACAATTCCGGAAATCTGATAGCATCAGAGCCTATAGCATCTGAAAAAGATAATGTTGATGTTAAAAGTCAGAGTTGGTTTAGTATGGCTAAAAGTGAAATTGAAAATATTCATTTTTCTATTCCTCATATACAGAATCTGTTTGAAGATGGTGCTTATAAATATTATCGGGTTGTGTCGCTGAGCCGTTCGGTGGATGTAAATGATGGGGAAAAGCCGGTAAGTGGAGTACTACTGGTGGATATGAAATATTCAATCATTGAAGAAACTTTAGATAGAATCAATAAAGACTCAAATGGAATTTATTATTATTTATGCGATTCAGATGGACAAATTATCTACCATCCTAGAATAGCTGAGATAGACAGGGGTATTTTTAAGGAAAATAATAATAAAACAGCAAAATGTGAAGAAGGAATACATGAATTAGAGTTTAATGGACATAAAAATAATTATATAATAAGCAGTATTTCATACACAGGATGGAAGGTAGTAGGTGTAATTCCGGACAAGGTACAGACAGTGAGTATAAAGCAATTCAGGTATTATATAATTACGACTGTAATTATTTTAGTGATGATGCTTCTTGAGGTAAACAGAATTATATCAAGAAAAATATCAAGACCAATACTTAACCTGAATGAATCTGTTAAGGCGTATGAAGCAGGTGGAAAAAATGATATTTATATAGGTGGTTCATCGGAAATAAGACATTTAGGATATTCAGTGCGAAAATCATATGAACAGATAGAAGAGTTAATGCAGGAAATAATCAGACAGCAGACTGAACTAAGAAAAAGCGAAATGGATGCATTGCAAAGTCAGATTAATCCGCATTTCTTATACAATACGCTCGAATCAATTACATGGATGGTTGAGGCAAATAAAAATAAAGAAGCTGTGTTTATGATATCAGAACTTGCTAAGTTATTGCGTATAAGTTTGTCTAAAGGAAGAACAATCATAAAGATATCTGATGAAATACAACACAGCAGAAGCTATATGAATATACAGATGGCAAGATATAAAGAACGATTCAAAATCAGATTTGAAATAGATGATGAAATTAATGACTATTGTATTGTGAAACTTGTTATTCAGCCATTGTTAGAGAATGCTATATATTATGGTGTAGGAAATATGGATATAGATGATGACGGTGAAATAATTGTCAGAGGTAAAAAGATAGATAATGAAATCTTTATAACCGTTGAAGACAATGGAATGGGAATGAGAGAAGAAGAGGTTGAAAATATTCTTAAGGATAATAATAAAACACCTAAACATGGTTCAGGAGTTGGTGTCATAAACGTTCATTCAAGAATTAAGCTAATGTTTGGCAATGAATATGGATTAAGTGTAGAAAGTGAAGCTGACGAAGGAACAAAGGTTACAATTCATATACCTGCAATTCCATATAATGAAAGTAATCTCACAAATTTAGAAAAACAAAATGTAGAAAGGAAGGTTGAAAATGAAAAAAAATAAAATAGCCTTTCTTATTGCAGAAATATTACTTTGTGTTATGGCAATATTTTTTATTACTAAAATATTCGACCAGAATACTCCTGAAAAAAAAGTGGCAGTAATTATACCAAATTCAGGAGATAAAAATTGGGAGGCACTTATTAAAGGACTAAAAGATTCAGCTAAGGCAAATGAAATACATTTAATAATATGTAACACAGATGATATTGAGGAAGTAGAAGATGAAATCGAATTAATAAATGAGCAGAAGCAAAATAATATAGATGGGTTTATTATTTGCCCTGCACCAGGAAGCGATACGAGAACACAATTAAAAAATGTATGTGGCAAAATACCATTCATGTTAATTACAGAAGATGTTTTTGTGAGTGGGAATGGTGGTGAATCAGGCTATCCGGTAATAAAACCTAATCACTACAATATCGGATATGAGATAGGAAAAAGACTGATAGCAGATTCAGGCGAAAAAGAAAATAAGAAAGCAGGCATTGTTTTTGCCCAGTATGCGAAAGAAGAAACCATTGACAAATATAAAGGATTTTGTGATGCCATAGAAGGGACTAACATAGATATAGGTTGGACATATAATGGTAAAACGGATCAGGATATTTGTGATGTTGTAAATGGCAAGGATAAAGTAGATTATTTAGTTATTATGGATAATTATTCTTTAGATGACTTAGGCGAAAAAAGTGATAATGGAATATATAACGGAGCGCAGATATATGGTATTGGAAATAGTACGAAATCATTAAATTTGCTTCAGCATGGCAATGTAAAATGTCTTATTATTCCTGATGGATATGAGATTGGATACAATAGTGTAAAAGAAATAAGTAAGAAAATTAATAATTCATTTTACACGATGAAAGGCTATGATGTTGATTCAAAAGAACTTTATCAAAATGATTTATTTTCTAATGAAATAGAAAGGTTTTTGTATTCTTATGAATAAAAGAATTGTTAGTTTAATAATGGCATTTGTATTGATTTACAATTTTACAGGATGTCAGAAAAAAGAAAAAAATTTGAATAAAACACTTAGGGTAGGTGTTGTAACATACACGCAGGATGATCCATTCATAAATGCAATGACACAGGAACTTAAAGATAATCTAAAGTCAATGGAAAATGATAATTTTAGAATAATAGTGTCTGAAAAAAATGGAGATGATAGTCAGCGTGATCAGGATGAAGTTGTTGAGGAAATGATTGATGCAGGTTGCGATATAATGTGTGTTAATTTAGTTGACAGAACAGCTCCGGGTAAAATTATTAAACTGGCAAGACAGAATAATATTCCAATTATTTTCTTTAACAGAGAACCGGTAAAAGAGGATTTGATGCAATGGAACAAATTATATTATGTTGGGTGTGATGCAGAACAGTCAGGAGTAATGCAGGGACAGATTGCAGCAGATTATATAAAAGCGAATAAAAATGTAGATAAAAATAATGATGGAAAAATACAATATGTTTTGCTAGAGGGTGAGGCCGGGCATCAGGATGCAATAAGCAGAACAGACTGTTCAGTAAAAACAATTATTAATAATGGAATTAATTTGGAAAAACTTAGTTACCAATTTGCTGATTGGAACAGAGGACAGGCAGAAAATAGAACGACACAGCTAATAGATCAGTATGGCAACAATATAGAAATGATTATTTCAAATAATGATGAGATGGCAATTGGTGCAGTGGAAGCTTATAAAAAATCAGGTTATGGCGAGGATGAATGGCCTATTATATGTGGAATAGATGGACTTAATGATGCATTAATTGCAGTAAAAGAAGGTCAAATGCAGGGGACTGTGTACAACGATAAGGAAGACCAGTCTATGGAAATAGCAAAATTAGTTGTGGATATTTTTAAAGGAAATGATTTGAAAAAACACAACTTGGAAAGTGGAAAATATTATGTATCCCAATGTAAAAAAGTTGATATTAATAATGTAGACGATTTTATAAGCAGATAATAAATATGGAGAAAAACGGAAATATGCAGAATACATGGATAGAAGAATTTTATAATGAAACAAATGCAGACAACAGACTTAGAATATTAAATGATAATAAAGATATTAGTGAACTTGATTCATTTAGAGAAAAATTATGGATTGCAAGATATGGAAAAAGGAAACCTAAAAAAGATAAATTTGTTGGATACCTCATGGAAATGAAATATTTATCTGAGGGTAATTCTGTAGATATTAGTGGAAGCAAAAGAAAGCAGTTATATGAAATAATTAATGGCTTATGTTTATTGAATTCAGATGAAATACAGGATGAAAAGCGTGAAATTTTGTTTTTGGAACTTAAAAATGTATTTTTTAAATTTATAGAAGTAAGTAAAAATGGAAGAGGATTTACGTCAGCAGTTTTTGGAATGGGACAGTTATCAGATGAAGGAATAGCAAAAAAAATCGCTGAACAAATAAGTGCGATTGCATTTTCCACTCCACATGCATTTAATTTAGATAAAGAATTTTCTATTTTACAAAAAGCCGCATTGGCAGCGTACAGAGAAAAGTATCCTAACAGAGAACATTTTCTTACAAAATAATTTTGAAAGTGTGGAATAATATAAAATTTTATAGTGTTAAATAGCAAATAAAAATGAAGCTAGAAGAAAAAAGAAAAAGTTTAAGATTAATCATAAAGAGGAAAAAGATAATGAGAACAAGACAGGAAGCAGTAGAATTTGGTTTGACATTTAAAGATACATATGTAGAAACACCATTTAGAGATGCTAACTGGCAGCTTGTAAGAGTAAAGAAAAGCAAGAAGGCATTTTTATGGATATATGAAAGAGATGGATTTATCAACTTAAATATAAAAGTTAACCCTGAATGGAGAGATTTTTGGAGAGAAACCTATAAATCTGTAATTCCCGGATATCATCAAAATAAAGAACATTGGAATACAATAATTCTTGATGGAACTGTTCCAGAAAAAGAAATAAACAGAATGATATCTGAAAGTTATGATATTATCACAGACAGCCCGACAAAAAGAATTTATGAGGCGGTTAAGAAAATCCCAAAAGGTCATGTGGCAACTTACGGAAGAATTGCAGAAATGGCAGGCGAACCTAAAATGGCAAGAGCAGTAGGAAATGCACTTCACAAAAATCCTGACCCGGACAATATTCCATGCTTTCGTGTAGTTAATTCTAAAGGAGAATTGGCAGGAGAGTTTGCTTTTGGTGGAAAAGGAGCTCAGGCAAAACTACTTGAAGCCGATGGAGTTGAAGTAGTAAACGGAAAAGTTGATTTAAAGAAGTATGGAATATAGAGTATTTATATAAGTATTGAATATAGGGGATTTAAAGTTGTATAGGTATATGGACATTTATAAAAGTATGGAAAATGGAGATTAAAAAAGTATTGAATATAAGGGACAAAAGAGTATGGAATATTTTTATCTTCATACTCTCTGCAAAGGCGGTCGGGGCGCCGTATTCGTCCCATAGGTTCAGTATAATTATAAGTCAAATCAAGATAAATAAATAATCTTCAGAAATTGAAAGTGTATAAAAATCTTCAGCAAAAAAATCAAAGAATTAGATATAAAAATTTCTTATTTAAAATTTAAAATCCCAAGTTAAAAAAAATCAAAAGTTTCATCTATCACAAATCTTCTATCAAAAAATTCCAAAATAAAATGAATAATTCGTGTAAAAAACATGCCCTCTTATGAATCAACCAACAGGTATTCAGAAAGGAGGGCTGGGTAAAATGGGAAAAATACCTGGCAAATTTCAATGGAATTTACATGGAAAACAGCAAATGGTAACTTCAAAGATGTTTCCGTAGAATTAGACTCAGAGGTGATGGAATTGAGTGGTAACACGGAAAATTATTGCGAAGTGTACAAGGAACTTGCAGAATTGGTAGGAGAATCAGGAGCAAAGAAAATTTGGACACATTATCGTGGGCTATCTATTCAATTTCCGCAAAGATTGTATTCAAAAGAGTATACAAGACAATTTATTGGGGAAAATTTGGATACGATGAAACCGAAAGAAATGGCAAAACTTTTAAGTTTGACGGAAAGAAGAGTACGTCAGATTGTAAAAGAAATGAAGGAGGAAAAGAACTATGACAAATCAGCAACAGAATTCTAATGAAAATGTGAGTAACAATGGGGTTTACAACATACCAAAACAAAAGAAGAAAATTAAAAAAAGATGGATAATCCTTGGAATAATTGCAATAGTTGTAATAGCGGGATTTATCAATGGCAAGATGGACGATATGAAAGATAAGAAAGAAAAAAATGCAGAAAGGCATCAGGAATTTGAATGGCCAAAGGACTCAGCACTTGCACAAATGCTTCCAACACCGGATGCAAAATATGGGGAAGTAGTAAGTGATAGTTCAGATTATTTGTATGTATATATTTATGATATGGATAAAAAAGAATTTAAAGACTATGTATCAAAATGTAAAGAAAATGGATTTACAGTAGACTATTCAGGATCTGATACATCTTACTTAGCAAAAAATGATAATGGATATGAAGTAAGCTTGAATTATTCAGACTATGATGGACAGGAAGTAACAATATATATCAGTAAAATAGAGGATGAAAATACTCAGGATTCAAATAGTGATTCAGACGACATAATATCAGATTCCGATGACAAATCAAATATAGATAAAAATGATAACTCAGATTCTGACAAGTCAGACAAAGACAACAAATCTGATTCAGGGGTAAGCCCTGATTTCAAGAAGACTATGGATAGTTACGAAAAAACAATGAATGAATATGTTAAATTCATGAAGAAATATTCAGAATCAGACAACTCATTAAGTATGGCAGCAGATTATGCAAAATATTTAAAGAAATATACTGATACAATGGATAAGTTGGACGCTATTGATGAAGATTCATTATCAGATGCCGACCTTGAATATTACATAGAAGTTAGTGGAAGAATAACTTCAAAACTTGCAGAGGTGACAGCTCAGTAGAAACTATATAAAAAATAAAAACAAGGGTAGAAAGTTTGGATAGCTAAACTTTCTACTCTTGTTTTTTATATGAAATATTTATAGATTATTGTTATATTTGTTTAATAAACATAAAAAGAAAGTCAGGCAAAGACAGACTTCTTATCAAATATGTCTCATGAAATAAGAACTCCTATGAATGGAATTATAGGTATGTTAAGTCTTGCGAAAGCTCATAAAGTTAATCCAAATCTTGTTGATGAATATTTGAATAAGGCATAAAATTTATCACAGTTTTTATTAAGACTGTATCTATTGCCACTGTAAAAAAAGTAGTAGTTTATGTTAATTTTATTACATTGATAATTCTATATTAAGTCTCACAACCATATTATTTAAAAAAGTAACATAATTTTAATAAATTCTTTATGATATTAACTAAAAAAATTGGTAAAATATTGTTATAAAATGATATCGAGGTTAAAAACACGACTTTGATGCTTACGGATTGTTCTGTGTTACGAACTCTTACAATCCGTCAAAAGTCATTCGCCCACTTATGAATAGATATATGTGGGCTTAGATTTTTAGAACATGGCATTATAATCTAGGAGCGTATATGAAGGATAAAGAATTTAGAAAAAATAAAGAACATCGTGAACGTGTGCAAACTAACAGATACATGGCTGACGTTAATAATGGATTAAACAGACAACAGGTTGAAGAATATACTAGAAATGGCTGGACAAATGAACCGGTTGATCCACCATCAAAATCTGTACAGGAAATAATACAAAGTAATGTATTTACGTATTTTAACTTAGTATTTACGGTACTTGCCGTATTATTAATTGTGGCAGGTTCTTTTAGAAATCTTACATTTTTACCGGTTATCATTGCTAATACATGCATTGGTATTTTTCAGGAAATAAGAGCAAAAAATACTTTGGACAAGCTTTCGGTATTAAATGCACCAAAGGCAGTAGTTGTTCGTGACGGACAAAAATGGGAGATTCCTGCAGAAGAACTTGTTCTTGATGATATTGTACTTTTTAAGGCAGGCAATCAGATATGTGCTGATGCCATCGTAGTTGAAGGTGAGGTCTCAGCAAATGAATCATTACTTACAGGTGAATCTGATGAAATAACAAAGAAACCGGGGGATCTATTAATGTCAGGAAGCTTTGTTGTTTCAGGAGAGTGTTATGCAAGACTTGATAGAGTAGGCGAAGATTCCTATATATCAAAACTTACATTAGAAGCAAAGGCAATGAACCACGAAGAACAGTCAGAAATGATTCGTGTTTTAGACAAATTAGTAGGAGTTGTAGGTATTATAATTATACCGATTGGAGTATTGCTTTTTGGACAGCAGTTTATATTTGCGAAAGCATCATTTAGCAAGAGCATTACTTCTATGGTAGCTGCAGTTATAGGAATGATTCCGGAAGGTTTGTATTTGCTTGCAAGCGTGGCATTAGTTGTAAGTGTAATGCGACTTGCATCGAAAAAAGTTCTTGTGCATGATATGAAGTGCATTGAAACTTTAGCAAGGGTAAATGTTTTGTGTGTAGATAAGACAGGAACTATAACTGAAAATACAATGGAAGTTAACGGTACAGTTCCAATGGACGGATATGATAAAGAAAATATGCCATCTATTAAAGAAATGCTTAGTGATTTTGCGGCAGGAATGTCAAGTGATAATATAACTATGGAAGCAATTAAGAATTATTTTAATTCTTCATCAGGAAAAAAAGCAGTATCAATAAGTTCATTTTCGTCAGAATTTAAATATTCAGGTGCAGCATTTGACGATGCAAATTATGTTTTAGGTGCACCGGAATTTGTTCTTAGAGATGACTATGAAAAATATAAAGAAGAAATAGAAAATTATAGTAGTGAAGGATATAGAGTACTTGTATTTGGAAAATATGATGGCGAAATAAATGGAAAAGAACTGACAGAAAAGGTTGTACCTATTGCTCTTGTATTTTTGTCAAATCCAATAAGAGAAGAGGCACCTGAAACATTTAATTATTTTGCAAATCAGGGTGTTGAAATAAAAGTAATTTCCGGTGATAATCCTATTACAGTGTCGCAGGTAGCACAACAGGCAGGAATTGAAAATGCTGAAAAATATATAGACGCAACAACGCTTGAGAGTGAAGAAGACATTCAGGAAGCAGTGCTTAGATATACAGTATTTGGACGAGTTACACCAAACCAGAAAAGACAGTTCGTGCAGGCACTAAAGAAAGCAGGAAGAACTGTTGCAATGACAGGGGATGGTGTAAATGATGTGCTTGCATTAAAAGATGCGGACTGCTCTGTGGCTATGGCGTCAGGTAGTGATGCGGCAGCACAGGCTTCTCAATTAGTATTGCTTGATTCAAATTTTGCATCAATGCCTTCAGTTGTATTAGAAGGAAGAAGAGTTGTAAACAATATAGAGCGTTCAGCAAGTTTGTTTTTGGTTAAAAATATATTTTCATTTTTGCTATCACTGTTTTCAGTGTGCTTTATGATAAATTATCCGTTAGAGCCATCCCAGGTATCGCTTATCAGTATGTTTACAATAGGAATTCCGGCATTCTTCTTAGCACTGCAACCAAATAAAAACATTATACAAGGAAGCTTTTTAACAAATGTTTTGATAAAGGCGCTTCCTGCCGGAATCACGGATGTTCTTGTAGTTGGAGCATTGGTTGTATTTGGACAGGTATTTGAGGTGAATGAAGCAGATATTTCCACAGCATGCACTATGCTCTTATCTATAGTAGGCTTTATGATTTTATATAACATAAGTAAACCGATGAATACTCTTCGCTGGTGTGTATGGGGAGGAAGCATAGTTGGACTTTTATTGTGCAGTATCTATTTAGGTGATTTATTTGCAATTAGAGGAATGTCAACAAAATGCATTATGCTATTTGTCGTATTTGCAATTGTTACTGAACCAATGATGAGATACGGAACAATAATAATTGAAAAGATTGGAAAAAGAATAACAAGAAGAATAGAAAAAAGAAAAAAAGAAAAAATGTTATAAAACTAAAGGCACGAATACTGAGCTACTTAATGTTAGCTCAGTATTATTTTTATGTATAAACTATAATGTCCTATATAAAATAAGAGGTAAAATACTGTATTTATTAGATATGTGGGTATATAATAAACAAAAATGTTAGTATATGGTTAGGAGTAGAATATGGATATATTTGATATTGTTGGACCGATAATGGTGGGGCCTTCTAGTTCTCATACAGCAGGTGCGGTTAGAATAGGATACGTAGCAGGAAAATTGCTGGAAGAACCAATAAAGAAAGCAGAAATATTGCTTTATGGTTCATTTTTAGCAACAGGTGAAGGACATGGAACAAGGAAAGCAATTGTAGCGGGATTATTAGGTATGCATCCTGATGACTACAAGATTTCAAGAAGTTTCGAAATTGCAAAAGAAAAAAATATAGAAATAGAATTTGGTGAAGCAAAACTTGTAGAAGCACACCCAAATTCTGCTTTAATTAGATTAGAAAGTATATATGGCAATAGGCTGGAAATTTTAGGAGAATCAATAGGAGGCTCAAGAATAAATATTGCACAAATAGATGGAATTGAGACAAATTTTTCTGGTGAATGCCCAACTCTTATTGTTCACAATATGGACCAACCGGGCCATGTTTCAGAAGTAACATCCATGCTTGCACACAAATGTGTGAATATAGCAACGATGCAATTATACAGAGCTACGAAAGGTGGAAGTGCAGTAATGGTTGTAGAATGTGATCAGGAAATTCCAAAAGAAGGAATAGAGTGGTTAAAAAATGTTGAAGGAATATTAAAAGTTACTTATTTTGCAGGAGTATAAAGGAAACGGAGAAATGCTATGTATAGCTGTAATACTTTAAAGGAATTAGAAGAATTATCGAATAAAGAAAAAATAGAAGTATGGAAAATTATTCAAAAATCTGATATGGAAGAAAATGGAAGAACGGAAGAAAAATCATTTGATAAAATGAAGATTATGTATGAAGCTATGAAAGAAGCGGACAAAAACTATGATGGAAATCTAAAATCAGCTAGTAAACGAGCAGGTGGAGATGGAGAAAAGTTACACAAGTATAATAAAGAAAACAAAAACATATGTGGTGAATTTATAGGGCTGGTTATGGAAAAAGCAATTAAAATGGGTGAATCGAATGCCTGTATGAAAAGAATTGTTGCAGCTCCTACGGCAGGGGCATGCGGGGTGTTGCCGGCAGTATTAATAAGTTATCAGGAACATTTCAATATAGAAGATGAAATAATGATAAAAGCAATGTATGTTGCAGCAGGTATAGGAAAAGTTATTGCAACAAATGCATTTATTGCAGGAGCAGCAGGAGGATGTCAGGCAGAGATAGGTTCAGCAAGTGCTATGGCAGCAGGAGCATTAGCATTTCTTCAAGGTGGAAAAGTAAGAGAAATAATTAATGCAGCAGCACTTGCATTAAAAAATATGCTTGGACTTACATGTGATCCGGTGGCAGGTTTAGTAGAAGTACCATGTATAAAAAGAAATTCATATGGGGCAGTTAATGCAGTCACATCAACACAACTGGCAATGGCAGGAATAGAAAGTGCAATAGAACCTGATGATGTAATAGATAGCATGAGAAGAATAGGAAATAGTATGTCGCCTTGCCTTAAAGAGACGAGTACAGGAGGTCTTGCAGTTACTGAATCGGCAAAGAATTATTTAAAATAAATAAGGGGTAAAAATGTCAAATAAAAAAATATTAATTATAGAAGATGAAAAAACAATTTGTCAGGAGTTAACAGAGCTTCTGACAAATGAAGGTTACGAAGCAGAGTATTTAAAGCAATTTGATAATGCAAAGAATGATATATTAGAAAAAAATGCAGACTTATTATTGCTTGATATAAATATTCCGGGAATAAATGGAGAAATGCTGCTTCGTGAAATAAGAAAAACATCGGATGTTCCAATTATTATGGTTACAAGCAGAACAGGTGAAACAGATGAAGTCCTGTCTATGAGTTATGGAGCAGATGATTACATAATAAAGCCATACAACCCGACAATTTTGCTGTTAAGAATTGCAGCCATATTAAAGAGAGCAGATAGTGGAAAAAATATTGCAAATTACAAAGATGCCCAGGTAAATTTTAGTAAAGGAACAATAAGCAGAAATGGGCAGGAACTGGTTCTTACAAAGAATGAAATGATTATTTTCCAGATGCTTCTTAATAATAGAAATCGTATTGTATCTAGAGATGAGTTAATGACTGACTTGTGGGATAACAATGAATTTGTAAACGATAATGCACTTACCGTAAACATAAGCAGATTAAGGGGAAAACTAACAGAGATAGGATACGAAGATGCAATAGAAACAAGAAAAAAACAGGGGTATTGTTTAACATGAAGTTTGGCAAATATATAAAGGACAATAAAATAGTAGTGATAATATGGATAATGTTTTTTGTAATTACATTTTTCATATTTTCTGTATTTAGAATAAAATTTGAAGCCATAGTGATGTACGCAGCATTATGGCTATTTGCATTTATATTCTCTATACTCTGGGACTTTTTCAGAAAAAAGAATTATTATGATGAACTTATAAATAATACAGAGGGACTTGATAAAAAATATTTTGTAAGTGAAACAATGAAGGAACCTTCATTTTATGAGGGGCAAATTCATTATCAGATTTTGCAGGATATAAATAAATCAATGATTGAAAATGTTAAAATTTATGAAAACAGTGTTAATGATTTTAAGGACTACGTGGAAATGTGGGTTCATGAGGTCAAGCTCCCGATAGCAAGTCTTAGACTTATGTGTCATAATGATAAAATGAATAAAAAATATGTAGAACAGATTAAGAGAATTGATGACTATACAGAACAGGTTCTTTATTTTGTAAGGTCAGAAAATGCAAAGGAAGATTATAAATTTACAAAAGTTTCTCTGCAGTCTTTGATAAAAAATGTGGCAATGAAAAATAAAGATATGATTCTTGAAAATGGAATAAATTTTTCTGTCAACGATGTCGAAAACGAAGTAGTTACAGATAACAAATGGATGGAATTTATAATCAATCAGATAATGAGTAATTCATTTAAATACATGAAAGACCATGGCGAAAAAGAATTAAAAATATATAGTGAAAAAAGTGAAGAGGGAGTTGTACTGCATATCCTAGACAATGGAATTGGAATACCAAAAAGAGATTTATCACGTGTATTTAACAAGTCGTTCACAGGAGAAAATGGAAGAAAATATGCAAAATCAACAGGAATGGGGCTCTATATTGCGAAAGGACTGTGCGAGCAGCTTGGACATAAAATAGATATTGAATCGGAAGAAGGAAAATACACTGAAGTCAGAATAACATTTGGAAAGAATGATTATTTTGACACGGTGGTTTAGGAAAATAATTTAAAATGGTAACATTACAAAATTGTAATGTTATGTAATATTAAAAAAACGACTAATATGTGTTTTTCATATAAAATTATGTCAGTATAAAAAATGTGAAAGGAGATTTAAATATGGAAAGCATATTAAGAATCGAACAAATAGAAAAATATTACGGAAACAAATTAAATCTTACAAAAGCAATAGACAATATTTCATTTGACGTGGATGAAGGAGAATTTGTTGCCATAATGGGAGCTTCAGGAAGTGGAAAAACAACTTTACTTAACTGTATTTCTACAATTGATAAGGTAACAAGCGGACATATATATGTAGGTGGTGAAGACATAACAAACTTAAAAGGCAACAAGTTAAATAAATTTAGAAGAGAAAAGTTAGGATTTATTTTTCAGGACTTTAATTTACTTGATACATTAACAGCTTATGAAAACATTGCTTTGTCATTATCAATCCAGAATGTACCCGCAACAAAGATTGATGAAGCAGTAAAAAAAGTCGCAACACAACTTGGAATAGAAGAAGTTTTAAATAAGTATCCATACCAGATGTCGGGAGGTCAGAAACAAAGAGTAGCTTCAGCAAGAGCACTTGTTACAAATCCTGAATTAATCTTAGCTGATGAACCGACAGGAGCATTAGACTCAAAGTCAGCAAAGATGTTACTTGAAAGATTTTCACACTTAAATAAATATTATAAAGCTACAATTTTAATGGTAACTCATGATTCATTTACAGCAAGTTATGCATCAAGAGTAATATTTATAAAAGATGGAAAAATCTTCAATGAATTAAATAGAGGTGATGATACAAGAAAGGAATTTTTCGATAAGATTATCGATGTAGTTACTTTGTTAGGGGGTGACTTAAGCGATGCTCTTTAAATTATCATTTCAAAACATTAAAAAAAGTATGAAAGACTATGCAATCTATTTTTTTACTTTGATATTAGGTGTTGCAATATTTTATATATTTAATGCAATAGAAACACAGTCGGCAATGTTAAAAATTTCAAATGACACAAGGGAAATAGTCAAATTATTAACACAGATTATGTCATGGGTTAGTGTGTTCATTGCATGTGTATTAGGATTTCTTGTAATTTACGCAAGCAGATTTTTAATGAAGAGGCGTAATAAAGAGTTTGGCCTTTATCTGGTATTAGGAATGGGAAAGAGAAAAGTTTCGTTGATTTTATTCTTTGAAACATTAATTATCGGAATTATTTCATTAGTAGTCGGAATAATTATTGGAATAGGAGCTTCTCAGTTTACAAGTTTTCTGGTAGCAAGTATGTTCCAGGCTGACATGTCAAAATATCAATTTGTATTTTCAAGTCAGGCTTGTATAAAGACCATTTTAAATTTTGTATTGATATATGTAATTGTAATTATATTTAATACTTTTAGTATTAATAAATGCAAATTAATTGATTTATTTCAGGGTAATAGAAAGACTGAGAAAATTAAATTAAAAAATCCTATTATCTGTGGAATGATTTTCGCCATTTCTATTGTAATGCTTATAATAGCATATTATAACGTTACTTCAGGATACGATAAAATAACAAACGGAAAACAGTTAGCAATTTATATTGTAATGGGATGTGTTGGTACATTTCTATTTTTCTGGTCAGTTTCAGGATTATTACTTAAAGTTGTTTCATCAATGAAGGGAATTTATTATAAAGGATTAAATACATTTACTTTTAGACAAATGAGCAGCAGGGTAAATACGAATGTATTTTCAATGACAATAATAAGTTTAATGTTATTTATTACAATTTGTGTACTCTCAAGTGGTTTATCTATTAGGAATTCATTAAATGATAGTTTAAAGCAGGGAGTACCGGCTGATATTAACTTTAATAAAACTATCAATTTAAGTGAAGAAGACGGATATGGTAAGAAGGAAGTTGAAAGTTCTAATAAGAGTATTTTTCAGTTTTTTGAGGAAAACGGTTATAATATTGAACCATATTTAAAGGAATATGTAGATTTATATATTTATCAGTCAGAAAATGTTACATTGAATGACACATTAGGAAACAATGATGAAAAGGATGATTCTCCGACAATGCTTGAGGTACCGGAGAACATTGTAAAAGTTAGCGATTATAACAGACTTGCAAGATTTTACGGAAAAGATACTATTGAATTAAATGATGATGAGTATATTGTTTTATGTGACTATAGTCCAATGATAAAATTAAGAAATAAATCGTTAAAGGCAGGAGTGAAAATCAATGTATTTGGTAATGAATTAAAACCAAAATACAAGGAATGCCAAGAAGGTTTTATAGAAATGTCAGGAAATCCTTCAAATACAGGAATAATAATTGTTCCTGATGGCATAGTTGATGAAAATCATAAAATAAGAGAATTTATTGCAGCTAACTATTCTATGGATGATAAGAAAGAAGTAGAAAAATTTGAACAGAAAGTAGAAAAGATTTATGATGAGACCAGATGGAATTATATGGTACCAATGGTTAATACTAAAAATAATATTATAGACAGTGCAGTTGGTATTGGAGCAATAGGTGCATTTATAGGTCTTTACATTGGAGTTATTCTTCTGATATCAGGTGCAGCAATTCTGGCTTTGAAAGAATTATCAGAAAGTGCAGATAATGTGGAAAGATTTAGAATGATTAGAAAACTTGGTGCAGATGAGAAACAGATTAATAAGGCATTGTTCAGACAGACAGCTTTGTTTTTCATATTCCCATTAGCACTTGCAATTGTCCATTCGATATTTGGAATGATGTTTTCAAAACAAATACTTGATTTTATTGGAACGAAAATGATTGGGCCATCAATTGGTATGACAGCAATAATTTTACTTGTAATATATGGCGGATATTTCTTAATATCATATTTTTGCAGTAAAAATATAATAAAGGAATAATTGGTGTTTGTTTAGTATATAAATATTATTTCATACACATATTTGATATTTTGTTTTTATAAAATAAAGGAGGACGTCGCTAAAACAACGCCCTCCTATTAGTATTTATAAAAGAGTTATGACTTTTGAATATATTTTTTTAAAATAATGTATCGCTGAAATAATGTTAATTATAAAAAAGGGGATAGTGCTTTATATTGACTTGCATAAATAATTCTTCTAAAATGGTGGCAGAATAAAAATAGAAAAAGACTTAAAAAGTCTTGAACATATATTTGGAAAGGAATGAGTAATATGGAAAGAAAAAATGCATGGAAGACATATGATGAAGCACAGATGAAAGAATTACAGCAGTTAAATGCAGATTACATTAATTTTTTATCAGAGTGTAAAACTGAGAGAGAATGTGTAAAAGACACAGTAAGAAGAGTAGAAGAAAAAGGATATATAAGTATTGAAAAGGCGATGGAAGAAAATAAAACTTTACAGCCGGGCGATAAAATTTATGCTGTATGCATGAATAAGACAGTTGCTTTATTTAACATAGGAAATAAGCCACTTGAAAAAGGAATGAATATTTTAGGTGCTCATGTGGATTCTCCAAGAATGGACATAAAGCAAAATCCTTTATATGAAAAAGAAGGAATGGCATATTTAGATACTCACTATTATGGTGGAATTAAAAAATATCAGTGGGTTACACTTCCTTTAGCAATACATGGTGTTATTGTAAAAAAAGATGGAACAACAATTGATGTAAATATAGGAGAAAAACCGGAGGACCCTGTATTTTGTGTAACAGATTTACTTATTCATCTTGCATCTGCCCAGATGGAAAAGAAAGCTGCTAAGGTAGTTGAAGGTGAAAATCTTGATATATTAATTGGAACAATTCCTTTAAATGATGAAGAGAAGGAAGCAACAAAGAAAGGCGTTTTAAAGATTTTAGAAGAACAGTATGAAATGGAAGAAGAAGATTTCATGTCAGCTGAACTTGAAGTAGTGCCTGCAGGCAGAGCAAGAGAAATGGGATTTGACAGAAGTATGATTATGTCATACGGTCAGGATGACAGAGTTTGTGCATTTACATCTTTAATTGCAATGCTTGACATGGAAAGCGTAGATAAAACATCATGCTGCCTTTTAGTAGATAAAGAAGAAATCGGAAGTGTTGGTGCAACAGGTATGCAGTCAAGATTCTTTGAAAACACAGTAGCTGAACTTCTTAATTTGACAGGAGAATATAGTGAAATTAAACTTAAAAGATGCCTTGCAAACAGCAGAATGTTATCATCTGATGTAAATGCTGCATTTGATCCTTTATACGCAGACGTATTCCAGAAAAACAGCTCATCATTTATGGGCAAAGGTGTTGTATTTAACAAATTCACAGGACGAGGTGGAAAATCAGGTTCTAATGATGCAAATGCAGAATATTTAGCTGATTTGCGAAAGATTATGGATGATAATGGTGTTAATTTCCAGATGGCGGAACTTGGAAAAGTTGATGCAGGCGGTGGCGGAACAATCGCTTATATTATGGCATTATATGGAATGGAAGTTATTGACAGTGGTGTGGCAGTATTAAGTATGCATGCCCCATGGGAAGTAACAAACAAGGCAGATGTATATGAAGCATACAGATGCTACAAAGCATTTTTAAAGGACGCATAGAAATAAAGTTGTTTATATTTAAAGATGTTAGGAGCAAAAACCCCTTACTTTGATGAAATTTATTTGAAAATTCAAATACAGGTTTTTATATAACAATTACCAATTTTATAGTACAATAATAAGCTGTGGTTTTATGATTTAGACATATAAGACCGCAGCTTATTATTCGTTGACAAAAATATTATGTAATTTTATAATTATCCTATTAGAACAGTAGGAAAAAAGAAATGAATTTCTTATTGAATAAATGAGAAAATACAATAGAAAGATAGAGAGATAAAATATGTTAAATCAGTTTTCAAGAACAGAACTTTTATTTGGAAAAGAAGCGATGGAAACATTGGCAAATAAGAGAGTAGCAATATTCGGTATAGGTGGTGTCGGTGGCTATGTATGTGAAGCACTTGTACGTAGTGGAGTTATGCATTTTGACCTTATAGATGATGATAAAGTCTGCCTTACTAATTTAAACAGACAGATTATTGCTACAAGAAAGACTGTAGGTAAATATAAAACTGAAGTTATGAAGGAAAGAATTTTAGAGATTAATCCTGACGCAGAAGTACAGATACACAATTGTTTCTTCCTTCCTGAAAATGCAGATGAATTTCCGTTTGACAAATATGATTATATTGTAGATGCGGTAGATACTGTTACGGCAAAGATTTCTTTGGTAATGAAAGCTAAAGAATTAAATATACCTATTATAAGTTCAATGGGAGCAGGAAATAAATTAGACCCTACAATGTTTAGGGTTGCAGACATTTACAAGACAAAAGTTTGTCCATTGGCTAAAGTTATGCGCCGTGAATTAAAGAAGCGCGGAGTTAAGAAGTTAAAGGTAGTTTATTCAGAAGAAATGCCAAAGAGACCAATTGAAGATATGGCAATAAGTTGTAAAACTCACTGCATTTGCCCACCTGGAGCTAAGCACAAATGCACGGAAAAAAGAGACATTCCGGGAAGTGTAGCATTTGTTCCTTCAGTTGTGGGATTAATTATCGCAGGAGAAGTTTTAAAAGATTTGGCACAGATACAAAGGTAATATGGGAGATTATATATGAGTGTTTCAATAGAACAGTTAAAATCCATGAACGAAGATGAATATCAGTTAATAGATATGAGAAATGAATCAGAGATTGCACACGGAGAAATTCCTGGAGCAATAGTTATTCAGACAGACGAAATAGAAAATAGTGAATTGGTTGATAAATCAAAAAAATTAATTATTTGCTGCAGCAGAGGACAAAATAGTATAGAGGTAGCAGAAAATCTTGTGGAAAAAGGATATGATGCTGAAAGTTTAGAAGGCGGATATATTGCATGGCTTTTAGATATGATGAAAGAAAAAGAAGCAGAAGATATAAGCAAAGATGTTGAGCAAAGCCTTCGTAAGAAATTTAAGAAAAAAATCTGGTGCAAATTTACAAAAGCAATTAATCAGTATGAACTTGTAAAAGAGGGAGACAGAATTGCCGTATGTATTTCAGGTGGAAAAGATTCAATGCTTATGGCTAAGCTTTTTCAGGAATTAAAGCTTCATAATAAATTTGAATTTGATGTTAAGTTTTTAGTTATGGACCCGGGATACAGCCCTGCTAACAGAAAAGTTATAGAGGAAAACGCAAGAAAATTAAATATCCCAATTCATATATTTGAATCAGATATATTTGAGTCGGTGTTCAATGTTGAAAAATCTCCATGTTATTTGTGTGCAAGAATGAGAAGAGGACATTTGTATCATTTTGCACAGGAATTAGGATGCAATAAGATTGCATTAGGACATCATTATGACGATGTTATAGAAACAATACTTATGGGAATGCTTTATGGTTCTCAGATACAGACAATGATGCCAAAACTTCACAGTACAAATTTTGAAGGGATGGAATTAATCAGACCATTGTATCTTGTAAGAGAAGATGACATTAAGGCGTGGAGAGATTATAACAATTTAAGATTTATTCAGTGCGCATGCAAATTTACAGATACATGTACTACATGTAATAATGAAGAAAACAGATCTAAGAGAGTTGAAATTAAGGAACTTATAAAAACATTAAAGCAGACAAACCCTTATGTTGAAGGAAATATTTTTAAGAGCATAGAAAATGTTAACTTAGATACTGTTGTTGCATACAAAAAAGATGGTGTTAAACATCATTTCTTAGATACTTATGATCTTCCAAAGACTAACGGAGAAAATAAGTATGAATAAAAAAGAAATAGAAACAGCTTTTATAAAATCAATTCCAATAATGTGCAGTTACTTATTTGTAGGAATGGCATTTTACATGATCTTGATTTTGAAATGTACCTGGAGGAGCATTGCATAAAAGAACAGGAGATAATGAGAGAGCGTGGGGCAGATATGCTTGGATGGACATTAGATGATTTAATAACACAGACAATAGAAGCTTTGAAAACATTCAGATCATAAATAGTAAAAATGCTTGGTTGGAAATATTTCAAAACTGTTTATTAAAATTGCTATTTATGCTACAAAACAGTAGAACCTTATTAACTTTTCTGCTAAAATATATTGGTTGAGATTAGAATCCCGTCTAAAAATGCAGACGGTGGTAAACAAAAGTAAAATATTTTATAGAATACGAGGTAGTAAATAATGGGTGGATTTTTTGGAGTAGCATCTAAAGAAGATAGCGTTTTTGACTTATTTTTTGGAATTGATTATCATTCACATTTAGGAACAAGACGTGGTGGAATGGCAGTTTATGGAGAAGATGGATTCAACCGTTCAATTCATAATATTGAAAATTCTCCTTTTCGTACAAAATTTGATAAAGACATACAGACGATGAAGGGAAAATACGGAATTGGTTGTATTTCAGATTATGAACCACAGCCATTAATTGTACGTTCACATCATGGTACATATGCACTTACAACAGTTAGTAAGATTAACAATATGGATGAACTTACAAAGATGTTATTTGACAAAGGTCATTCACATTTTCAGGAGATGAGTGGTGGAGAAATTAATGCAACAGAACTTGTTGCAGCACTTATAAACCAGAAAGATAACCTTATTGAAGGAATGAATTACGCACTTGAAAAAATAGACGGTTCATTATCAATCTTACTTATGAATCATGCAGGAATTTATGCTGCAAGAGATAAATACGGAAGAACACCGATTGTAATCGGAAGAAAAGAAGGTGCATTTTGTGCGTCATTTGAAAAGTTTGCTTATAAAAATTTAGGATATACAGATTATAAAGAATTAGGTCCTGGAGAAATTGTAGTTATGACAGAAAACAATTGCATAACTCTTCAAAAACCAGGTGATGATATGAAAATCTGTACATTTTTATGGGTATACTATGGTTATCCGGCAAGTTCATATGAAGGTGTAAGTGTAGAACAGATGAGATATAACTGTGGAATGAAGATGGCACAGAGAGATAATGTTAAGCCTGATATTGTAGCAGGTGTACCGGATTCAGGTATTGCACATGCTGTTGGTTATGCAAATGAATCAGGAATCCCATTTTCAAGACCATTTATCAAATACACACCAACATGGCCTCGATCATTCATGCCAACAATTCAGAGTAAGAGAAATTTAATTGCAAAAATGAAATTGTTAGCAGTAGAAGAATTAATTAAAGATAAAAGCCTTTTATTAATTGATGACTCAATTGTAAGAGGAACACAGCTTAGAGAAACAACAGAATTTTTATATGAGAGTGGTGCTAAGGAAGTTCATATAAGACCTGCATGCCCACCATTATTATATGGCTGTAAATATTTGAATTTCTCACGTTCATCATCAGAAATGGAATTAATTACAAGAAGAGTTATAGAGAGACTTGAAAATGGAAATGTAACAGATGAAGTTTTAGAAGAATATGCTAATCCGGATTCTGAAAAATATGAATGTATGGTTGAAGAAATCAGAAAAGAACTTAACTTCACATCATTAAAATTTAACAGATTAGATGATATGTTAGATTCAGTAGGAATAGATAAATGTAAATTATGTACATATTGCTGGGATGGAAAAGAATAATATTAATATTTTTTATGCAAATGCAAATAATAAGCAGTAGCATAATATAAGAGGTAAATTATATGGAACAGTTAATTAAAAATATTAATAAAGCAGAGGTTTTAACTTTAAAAGAACAGGTATCTTATCAGGAAGGACAGGTAGTCAGTAAGACTCTTGCACAGAATGATGCTGTAAGTGTTACATTATTTTCATTTGATAAAGGTGAAGAAATAAGTACTCATGAATCAGGCGGAGATGCATTTGTAACATGTCTTGACGGAGTTGGGGAAATTACAATTGATGGAAAAAAATATGAACTTCATGAAGGAGAATCAATTGTAATGCCAGCAAAACATCCACATGCAGTTCATGGTAAAGAACAGTTTAAAATGCTTTTGGTAGTTATCTTTTAATAAAAATATTAGAACTTTTAATTTGAAAATTTAATTATTTAAATGAAGTAAAAGAGTTGTCGCTTAAATTACTCGTTTTCACATACACAAGTATAAAAAATATTTGCTACTTAGATTAGAAATGAGTAAATCGTTAGCGACGGCTCTTTTTTTGAGCTTTTTTATGATAATTTTCTCAGATATATTTAATAATATGTAATAAGCAATAAATTTTATTTTTATCGATATACTGAACCACGGACGTAGGTATCGTCTTGACTGCATTTATAGGGAAAATGAAGAGAAAATATTTATAATTTACAAAAAGTTACAAAATTTATAATAGAAGCAATAACATTGTTATAGGTACTTAAGAAAATATTAAAAAATTTCATAACAATATATGTATTATTACAAGACTATAATAATGTCGTAGCCAAAAGTTATCAACTTATGAGCAAGCTCATATGGACCTAGAACTTTTGACTTTGGCATCATATATACAATTGGGTTAGAAAAAAGATACATTGTGGATTTAGATTTTTGAACGCGGCATCTAAATAAAAAATACATATCACAAAAAAGGAGAAAAAATCATGGAAAAGAAAAAATGGATTGCAGTATGGTGTATTTTAGCTGTACTGGTAGTAGGAATGGGAGCAAGTATTACATTAAGTGCTGTAATGTTTAATAAAGTCAGTGGATTAAAGACAAGTGTTGACAGTACCCTTGCAAAAGATGAAGATGTGGCACAGGAAGATGATGTTGTTATTGCTGACGAATACACAATTAAATCAACAAAAAATATCTCTGATGCATATAAAGAAGGAAAAGAAGATTCTTTAAATAAAGAAGATAAAGATACTCTTGATATGGCTAAGAAAGTTCTTGATGAAATAATAACAGATGGAATGTCAGATTATGAAAAAGAACTTGCTGTGTACAATTGGATGGTAAAAAATATAAAAAATGATTCAGGAATGATGTCTGTTATTCCAACATCAGGTCAGAACGCAGCAACTCCAAATGGTGTTCTAAAATCTAAAACAGCAGTTTGTGTAGGATATGCAACAACTTTTAGATTATTTATGCAAATGATGGATATCGAATGTAAAGTAGTACATACAACAGATAGAATACACTCATGGGACGAAGTAAAACTTGATGGTGAATGGTATCATACAGATATTTATTCAGATGCAGGAAGTCCAAATTATTCACATTTTAATATGAATGATAAAGAATGTAGTGACAATTATGAATGGAATACAGATTTCTTCCCGGCAGCAACAGGAACAAAATATAACTACGCAGTAGTGAATAATGAAAAATTAGATGATGTATATAAACTTCCAAAGAAAATAAAAAAAGCAATCGAAGATAAGAAATATTTTCTCGCTTATAATTTAGGACAGGATGTAGATGATGAAAAAGTCAGCATAATAAATGCAATTGTACAGTCGATTTCAAATTATGTTACAGATAGTTATAATTTATCAGCTAATTTGATTGATGCAGACAATGGCGATAAAGTAATGGCTGTATATATCTCATCTTATAACGATACATCAGCTATGGATAATTTATCAGATAAGGTTACTGAGAAGATTAACAAAGCTGTAGATAAAGCTTTTAGTGATTTTGCAGAAATGTCAGGAATGGAAGACGAAGATTTAGGAGACATAACAAGTAGTTCAAGAACAATTGGTTCATCAGATGAAGCAATAGAGAATGAAAGCTTAAATGAAGGAGCAGCTGATGAAAGCGAATAAGCAGTAGCTGAATAAGAAAACTTATGTGGGCTTAGGGCTTTTGATTCTGGCAATATAAAAGATTATAATGAGAGGAGTCCAAGGTGCTGTAATGGCACCTTGGAAATATTAATATGAAAAATAAGTTTATTAAAAAAATATTTAGCATTGCATTAGTATGTGTATTAGCAATTCAGATGGTTGGATGTGGAAATAGCAATAACAAAATAGATATGATAAAACTTGAAAAAACAATGATGGCAGCTGATGTAGATATGCCTACAATGTTAGCTGTAAATTCAGATTCAGATAATACAAAAGATTTATTTGCGTATCTTTCGGATATGGATTACAGTAAGGTTGACAAATATTTTTTAGATTATGCACAGGAAGGAACGGCTGAAGAGGTTGCTGTTATTAAAGTTAAAAACAGCAAAGACGTAGATGAAGCAAAGAAGAGCCTTGAAAAACATATTCAGGACAGAATTTCATTTTACAAAACTTATGACCCAACACAGGTAGACAGAGCAAATGATGCACAGATATTTGTTAAAGATGATTATGCTGTTTTAATTGTAAGTGATAATGCAAGTGAAATAAAGAAAGCATTTGAAGATAGCTTTAAATAAAAAAGGAAAAATATATGGTATTTAGCAGCGGAGTTTTTTTATTTTTATTTTTGCCTGTTGTATTGGCACTATATTATATATGCCCTGGAAAGCTAAGAAATACAGTACTATTTGTATTCAGCCTTATTTTTTATGCATGGGGTGAACCAATATATGTTGGAATAATGATTTTCTCAACAGCATTTGACTATTGTAATGGAATGCTGATAGAAACATTTAGAAAAAAACATAATGAAAAAATCTGCAAAATCGTAATGATAATGTCGGTATTTGTAAATTTGGGAATACTGGCATTTTTCAAATATACGGATTTTGTAATTACAAATATAAATAATTTATTTGGTGCATCTGTATCATTATTGCAGATAGCCCTTCCGATAGGTATATCATTTTATACATTTCAAACATTATCTTATACAATAGATGTTTATCTTGGAAAAGTTAAAGTTCAGCACAATATAATAAATTTTGGAATGTATGTGAGCATGTTCCCGCAATTGATAGCAGGACCGATTGTAAGATATAGTGATGTTGAAAATCAGATAGCCAGACGAAATGAAAATATAGATGATATAGCAAATGGTTTTAGAAGATTTATTGTTGGACTTTCTAAGAAAATACTCGTAGCAAATCAGGTCGGAAATTTATGGGATGAAATATCGGCAATGTCTTCAATCACTACATCAATGGCATGGGTAGGAGCTATCGCATATACTTTTCAAATTTATTTTGATTTTTCAGGGTATTCGGATATGGCAATTGGCTTAGGGCAAATGTTTGGATTTAAATTTCCTGAAAATTTCAACTATCCATATGAGTCAAAAAGCATTACTGAGTTTTGGCGCAGGTGGCATATGACTCTTGGAACATGGTTTAGAGAATATTTGTACATACCACTTGGTGGAAATAAAAAAGGAGTTCCAAGACAGATATTTAACTTATTTATAGTTTGGTTCTTAACAGGATTATGGCATGGTGCAGGTTGGAATTTTGTCTGTTGGGGATTATATTTCTTTATAATTTTAGTTTTGGAAAAATTTGTGTTAAAAAAAGTGTTAAATAAATGCCCAAATATTTTAAAACATATCTATTCATTGATTTTAATAGTATGTGGCTGGGTTATATTTGCATGTACTGACATGTCAGAAATGGGTACATTCTTTAAGGCAATGTTTGGAATTAAAACTCCGTTTCTTGGAGAAATGTCTTTATATTATATAGGATCATACGCAGTTATTTTAATAATTGCAGCTATAGCAAGCACAAAATTACCAAAATATATTGCAGGTCAGGTTGCAATTAAAATGAATGTTTCAAATAATGTTAAATTAATTGTAAGTAATATGGCATGTTTAATTCTGTTCTTTATATGTGTTACATTTTTAGTAGGAGATTCATATAACCCGTTTTTATATTTTAGATTTTAAAAGAAAGGGTAAGTATATTTTTAATAGAGATATGTGTTTATACTATAAGAAAAAATTAGTATTAATATGTAAGTCTTGTTAGAAGAACATTAAAAGGTGAAAATATGAGAAAAATAAATTGTATATTTGTCATTGTGATGGTACTTATTCTTGCCGGAACGGGAATAGAGATTTTTGTCACAAAGGATAGAAGTTTTTCGGAGAATGAAAACAGATATTTAGAGGAAAGACCCCAAATTAGTTTAAGCAATATAGAAAATACTGATTTTCAAAAGTCATTAGAAAATTTTATTAGTGACCAGATTCCTGAAAGAGAAAAATTGATTACTTTAAGGAGCGTGGCTAAAGAGTTAACGGGAATTAAGGATATAGAAGGAGCTTACATTGGAAAAGATGGTTATTATCTTGAAAAAATAACGAATGAAGATGTGAGTGAAGAACAGCTGAAAAATAATATAAGATACGTAAATACATTTTTTAATAAAAATAAAGAACTTAAAAGTTATGTAATGTTAATTCCTGGTTCCGGAAATATATTAACTGATAAATTACCAAAACATGCAGATGTTTACGACTATAATTATTATGAAAAAATAGCAGAAAAGGAATTTACAAACAATGCAGACAATAATACTCAAATCGTAAATACATATGATGCATTGAAGAAATTATCAAAAGATTATATTTATTATAAGACAGACCACCATTGGACAACTAAAGGTGCATTTATTGCTTATAATGAATTTTGTAAAGTGGAGGGAATTGAAAGTGAACCTTATGAAAATTTGGAAATGAAAAATGTGACAGATAAATTTTATGGAACATTATATTCAAAGGTTCTTGATAAAAAGAAAAAAGGCGATTCGATAGAAATAGCAGAAAATATTCCACAATGTAATGTGATGATTAATGGTAAAAAATCAGAAATTTACCATATAGATAAATTAAAAGAAAAAGATAAATACCAGGTATTCTTTGGTGGAAATTATGGTGTAGTTAGTATTGAAAACAATGAGGCAAATAACGATAAAAATTTGTTAATAATAAAAGATTCATATGCAAATAGTTTTACACCATTTTTATTAAAAGATTATAAGACAATTACAATTGTGGATTACAGATATTTTAGTGGAAATCTTCAAAGTATTGTAGAATCTAATAATATAACAGATGTGCTTGTTTTATATGAAATGAGCAATTTTATGAAAGATAAGAATTTGGTAAAGATGATGTTTTAGTCTGAAATATACTTAAAGCCCGGAGTGTGGACAACGCCCCGGGCTTTAGTATAAAAGTGTTTATCATATATATAAATCACAGATATTTTAAGAATTAATTTATTCACTTCTCAACGCTGCAACAGGGTCTTTCTTTGCTGCCTTTTTAGCAGGAATAAATCCGCCAATCAATGTTAAAATAACACTTAAAACAATTAATATAATTCCACTTTGAACAGGTAAAAATGCATTTACATTAGTTGAGTCTGTAACTGCATGAATAATTGCATTTATAGGAAGCAGTAGAAGACAGGTTATTCCTATACCTATCATTCCGGAGAATAGTCCTATAATAAATGTTTCAGCATTAAATACCTGAGAAATATTTTTCTTTGATGCACCAATTGCACGAAGAATACCAATCTCTTTTGTTCTTTCAAGTACAGATATATAAGTTATAATACCAATCATAATAGATGAAACTATAAGAGAAACTGCAACGAAAGCAATTAATACATAAGTTATTACATTAATAATTGTAGTGATACTTGACATAAGTAAAGCAACGTAATCAGTATATGTTATTTTATCCTTATCGTCCTTTACATCTTTATTATACTTGTCAATACAATCAGATATTGAATCCTTATCTTCAAATGTATCAGCATAAATGCTAATTGATGAAGGAGCGCCAAGGCTTACGTATCCAAAATTTTTCATATTATCATCATAGCTTCCAACATCTATATAGTTATCATATATAGAAAGCATTTCTTCATCTTTAGGATTCTCTAAATATGAATCAAGCATGGCAGCTAACTGGGTTTCAGTCATTGAATCAAGCATTTGAATCTGCTCAGGAGAATCAGCATATGCAGTCATTGCCATGGATTTCCACATATTTGCTTTGTCTGATGTAGAAAGGTTTGACAAATAAGTTTTGGCATCATCAATTTTTATACTGTCATTGTCCGGATTAAAATGTAAACCGTTTAATACATTTACGTCAGGACTATTTTTTTGAACTTTAACAATATCACTTTTATTTCCATAATTAATTAAATAATTAGTAAGAGCTTTAGTGTAGCCAACACTTCCTGATATTTGAATATTAGATGAGTCATCTGAAGTCTGTCGGATGATACCTGAAACTTTCAAAGTAATACCTGATTTTAGTAATTCCTCAACTTTATTATTGTCATTGCCAACATATTTAAATAAATCAGATTTATTTTTCTGATAAAGGTCGCTATCCGCAATTAAATAAAAGTTGTGATTACATATGTCTTCATATGATATCTTGGAAGTTTCCGGATTGACTTCTTCCCCTTTATTAATTTGCTTTAAAATATCTTTATAATCTTTTGATGGTAAAAGCCCAAGATAATAAAGAGTAGTAAGTGATACTTCATTATTTTTATCTAAAACAAGAACAACTTCATCATAAGCTTTAGGCCAGTCACCATATACAACTTTATAATTATCTTTTATGACATCACTTACGAGTTCATCATTTTTGCCGGATAACATTTCAGCAAATGGACTGCTATTCATATTTCCTGTCATCATATCGGTGCTCATAGAAGTGCTCATATCCGCATTCATTGAGACTGACATACTGCCATTCATCTGGGCAATTGAACTTGTATTAGAATTAGAATTTGAAAATGTGCTTCCATTGGTATTTACAAGAGTATTGTCTGAATCATAAGAAAATACAGAAAATGGAACATCATAAGAATAGACTATTCCGTTTTCACCAACATAATTGTTGATTTCACTGTCCTTATTATCAAGATATTTTTTAAATTCAGTCAAATTATTTTCGCTAATACTTGTTGCCATTTTACTTGTCATCATAATATCTGTTCCATTTGAAAAAACAGCATTTAATTTATGATTAACTTTCTTTTTAGAAGCCTGTTCGCCGGCATTCATCATGCTGGAAAGGTCAAAGGTTTTTTGCTCTATGGTTATTGGATATGAAGTCATGGTATCCTTTTGAATATCAGTGATGTATTGATTGACACCTGTTGAAAGCGATAATATTAATGCAATTCCAATAATTCCTATTGAGCCTGCAAATGCAGTTAAAAATGTTCTCCCTTTCTTGGTTTTTAAATTATTAAAACTAAGGGCAAGAGAAGTCAAGAACGACATTGACGATTTACCCATATTTTTATGCTCGGGCGGAGCTATTTTTTTGTCATTAAGTTCAAATGGATTAGAATCATCTAATATATGACCGTCTTTTACTCTGACAATTCTGTTTGCATAGAGATTTGCAAGTTCAGGGTTATGAGTAACCATAATGACAAGTTTGTCTTTAGCAACTTCCTTTAAAAGTTCCATAACCTGAACGCTTGTGTCACTGTCTAATGCTCCCGTAGGCTCATCAGCAAGTAAAATATCAGGATTATTAACTAAAGCTCTGGCAATTGCAACACGTTGCATCTGACCACCTGAAAGCTGATTTGGACGTTTGTGAATCTGTTCACCAAGCCCCACATCCGTAAGAGCCTGCTTAGCTCTTTCCTTGCGTTCTTTTTTTGAAATCCCTGAAATTGTAAGCGCCAATTCAACATTTGATAAAATGGATTGATGAGGTATAAGATTGTAACTTTGAAATACAAATCCTATAGTATGATTTCGGTAAGAATCCCAGTCTTTATCTTTATATTTTTTTGTGGAAATTCCATTTATAATCAAATCTCCGGTATCATATCGGTCAAGACCTCCAACGATATTAAGTAATGTAGTTTTACCGGAACCGCTAGGCCCTAAGATTGCAACGAATTCATTGTCACGAAAATTCAAACTCACATTATTGAGGGCAGTTTGCACAAAATCACCGGTTGTATATTTTTTTGAAATATTTTTAATTTGCAGCATAAATCCTCCTAAGATTTTTAAGTAGATGTATGGGTAATTTATATATATCAATTATAAAAAAGACAAAGCTAAAATTCTAAAAATATGTTATGTCTATATAAAAGTATTCTTTAAAATTTATGCCCGCCAAAAAATAATAAATTTTCTTATACAAAACCCAATAATATCATAACTATAGTTTATAAATAAAATAACAATATTTTGTTAACAAATTTTTGTTAACAAATAATTATTTAGGAGTATAATTAAAGAAAAGAGGAAACAAAATGAATGAAGTTCATTTTAATAAGTGTTTACGCTAAACAGCCGCTGACAAAAGGGAGGGGCATTATATATTAAAGGATAGGTGCGGATATGAAAAAAAGATATGTTGAGTTGCATCTTCATTTAGATGGAGCAATTACGCCTGATATAGCAAAAGATTTGGCAGCATTGCAGAAAATAAAACTTCCATATAAAGACGAACGTGAATTAGAAAAAGCTCTTATGGTTTCTAAAGATTGTAGAAGTTTAAATGAGTTTTTGGAATGCTTTAAATTACCTTGTAGTTTACTGCAGACAAAAGAAGGAATAGCGAGAGCTGTTTATTTGGTTCAGGAAAACATAAAAAGACAAGGTGTAGTATATGCGGAAATAAGATTTGCACCACAACTTCATATGGATAAAGGTCTGACTATGAGAGAAGTTGTTGAAAGTGCTTTGGACGGATTAAAGAAGTCTGATTTGAAATGTAATCTTATTTTATGTTGTATGAGAATGGCTGATAACAAAGAACAGAATTTAGAAACAGTTAAACTTGCAAAAGAATATTTGATAAATGAAGAAAGCAGTGAAGATTACGGAGTAGTTGCACTGGATTTAGCAGGAGCTGAGGCATTATATAAAACAGAACAATTTATTGATGTTTTTAAACTTGCAAACGAATTAAATGTACCATTTACTATACATGCAGGGGAGGCCGATGGCGCAGAAAGTGTAAAAAAAGCAGTTGAATTTGGCGCAAAAAGAATAGGACATGGAGTAAGAAGTGTAGAGAATTTGGCACTTATGAAAGCACTTTCAGAGAAAAAAATATGTTTGGAAATGTGTCCTACAAGTAATTTGCAGACAAAAGCAATTGAAAAGATTGAAGATTTTCCGATAAGAGAGTTTATGAAATTAGGAATTCCTGTTACAATTAATACAGATGATATGGCAATATGCGGAACGGACATGGGGCATGAGATGAACTTAATAAGAAATAAATTTGACATTACGGATAATGAAGAAAGTGAAATTTATGCAAATGCAGTAAGATATTCATTTGCTAAAAATAAGATTAAAAAACAACTAATGGAGGTACAATAATGGCAGAAAAAGTAGAATTTTCCAGCAAGCAGATGTTGGATTGGATGGGATATATTGCAGATATGTTGCAGATAAGTCCGGAAAAAATTAAGTTGTTAAATACATGCAGCAAAAGAAGAAATGTATTGGCAACAATAGCAACTCATAAGAGAGTTTTGATTTTTGCTGATGAAACAAATGAAAATATGCTTTATAAATTATGGGAAGCAGGATACGGCGATTATGAAATGTATTACGGACAAGGATATGAGCCGGGTGAAATGAAACACTGTAAAGTATTTGAACTCATGGATGTAAATATAAGTGGACCTACAGTTATTTTTGTAGTAAATGAAAATACACGTGAGTCTATGATATTTGGAATGAAAAATGAAAACTTTTCAACAGGTAGTGTAAAATATGTTGGACACGAAATCCGTTCCGTAATTATGAATAAGTTAGAGATGGATGTAAGGGATACAGTGCTTATTGCCAGTGGTGAGAGTATTGTAATTGAAGCATCAATGGTTGCATATGAAGGTGTGGTAATTGCTGTTGAAAGAGATAAAGGTTCACTTGCGTCAATGGAAGAAAATGCAGCAAAATTTGGAGTACATAATGTAGAAATAGTATCGGATTTAACAGAAGAAGCATTAAAGGATAAGCCGGTTCCAAGACTTGCTTTTCTAGTTGCACAAAAGGATACAATTGAGCAGGATATTGTAACACTTAAAAAGATAAATCAAGACATGAAAATTATAATATATACTTTAGAGCTTGATATACTTTCAGATATTCCATATTTATTCAAGAAACATGGAGTTAATTTGTCTGAAGTAATGCAGATATCTGTTTCAAAGACAGATAAGGACAGTGTATTTGTTGCACAGCCTGCACCATGGATAATTTCAGGTGAATAAAGAAAAATCCGGTTATTTGATAGGAGTTGTTTAGTATAAATGTGAAATAATAATATCTGATAACTAATAAATAGAAATTAATAATTAATTAGATTTTATTAGATAAAAACAAAATAAATATTTAATATAAGGTGCTGTTTCGATAGTAAATTTAATTTACAAACGAAATGGCATCTTTTTTTGTAAAATAGCAAATTTGTCTGTAGTTGCACTAAATAATGTTTTGTTGGGTTAAGCGACTCTACAAATAACTAAAAAATTGTGGAAAATGTATAA